>Ga0310695_10005537_pt1 | contig 21942 bp, 17 predicted proteins | sample RumenRJG_04DNA_FD_203882 | JGI IMG/M metagenome (GOLD analysis project Ga0310695, IMG submission 203882) | Bovine rumen microbial communities from Lethbridge, Alberta, Canada - RJG_04 (v2) (version 2) | ecosystem: Host-associated > Mammals > Digestive system > Stomach > Rumen | place: Canada...
TACCACTCCATGTAGACGGATCGTCGATTCTTATCGAGCCGGCAACAGTGGACGCGGCGTTCTCTGCATAGGCACGGTTATTGAGATCGGCGCCTGTCATGCCCTTGAACACGCTCTGGATAGACAGTCCGTTCTTGTCGATGAGCATGTCTGCGGATGCCTGCAGCGCAGCCATATCGCGACGGGTCTCATCGAGATCCACCACTCCGGCTGTACCAGTAGACCAGGCTATCGAGGACTGCGAGAATATGGTCGTCAAAATGGAGACAAGCAGCCCCAGCAGAAGCGAGGCGACAAGCAGCTCAATAAGCGTGAAGCCCTTTTTCATTTGGCTGGATCCCCCTGGAAGTAGACTTCTGTGTAGTAGAGAGGTTGGTAGATCAGCGACCCGGCACGACGCGAAGCTCTGAATGCAATTGCGCAGCGAGGCCCTTCCTGATAGACGACAAGTCCACACTTGAGATGCCCGGCGTAGAAGTCGACATCAGTCCCCTCGCAGCCAGAACACTTGCCCTTGACAGTCGCGAACACCTCCTGCGCCTTTGCGCTCGGGTTGGAGTCCGCGCCAGAGGAGTCCTGATTGCCGTAGTCGCTTCTGTCAACATTGAAATAGGCCATCCAGCCGCTGTTTCTTTCGCCTCCCGCTGGCAGGGTACCGATGCTCGACCATGCCGTCCACGACATGTTCGTTGAGGAAAGCATCGTAGCGAGGGCGTTCATGTTCCGCTCAGCAAGGGCTGCGGCTTCAACATCCTCTCTGCTCTGGCTGCTTTCGCGGTAACCGAGGGAGTAGAGAGATATCAACCCGAGAACGCCAAACGCCATGACCATCACGGCGAGGTTGACCTCCATCAGAGTAAACGCCTTCCTCACGTCAGTTTCCTCCAGTCTTTGTCGTGCCGACGGGTTCGAGCTTTGTGGACCCTGGCTTCATCGAATAGACGGTCACGCTGTCGGCGCCAGAGGCGGCGCTCGCGGTGGGCAGGATCTTCATCGGGCTTTTGACCCTGACACGCCCTACGGACGAAGGAGCTGATGAGCCGAAATAGTAGCCGGGCGGCAGAACAACGGACGCAAACTCCCCGCCATAGACATCTCCGACGTAGAAGCCGGCGCCGCCGCCAGTCTTCTCGAATGCGAAGCATCTTATGAGCTTCCCGCCGGCATCGGCAGTCTGCGCACTTCCCGAATCATCGTCCGTCTCGCCAGTAATGAGATAACTTGCCGCAAGCGGCCGACTCGCGACAGACGGTTTGACATCCACATAGTCACCGTCGGCGAGCCGGTAGAATCTCATTGATGTCTTGTCTTGATTTGCTGCTCCTGCGTCGGAGGTCTGCTGGTTCTCCTCGGCGTAGATCTGGTCCAAGTCGCCGAATTCGTCGCAGAGATAGTTGCGGTCAACCGCAGTGATGCGGCCAATGGGACGGACCGCTATGGCGACGCCCCGTCCGACAAGATCGGCGCCGGCGGACTCGTTCGCCTCTTGCAGGAGTTCGTCATACAGATATATGAACACCGGCTTGCGGTCTATCTCGGCGCGCTGGCGCGCCGCGTCCACCAATGTCTGGACGGCGACCACGGCGCTACGGTCGCGCATGCCCTTCGTCAGCGCGCGGTAGCCGTTCACGGACAGCGTCGCCATCGCCGCCATGATTGCGACAACGACCATGAGCTCAAGCAGCGTGAACGCCTTTCTCGACTTCATCACCATTTCACCTCCACGGAATCAGAGGCGGCGTTGTAGTATATAGAGTATCTGCGGAAGCGCCCGGATGACGGATCCTGATACCCAAAAGACATAGACTCGACATTGAGGCGGCGCAGATGCGGTGGCGGATTCTTCTTGCGCACCTCCATGAATGGGGCACCATACGATTTTCCGTCCGAAACCCCACTGGGCGCCACGAAAAGCGCATGCGGATCAAGATAGGGGTTTCTGCGCCCGACCGATCCCTTGACCACTTCCCGGAATATGGAATCGGCTTCGCCTCCGGTAAAAGTGTGGTTGTCGCCGTTGTCCGCCTTGGACTCGATCCCCCCGGGCCACTTGCCGTTGCGCGCGTAATATGTCGCAATCCCCTCGCGAAGAACGGCCGCCATCGTGTCGCGCCGCCTTTCGCGAGCCGACTTTATCGAGCCCGAGGCGGCGGTGGCCACGATGGTGATGAGAATCGCCAGGACGGCAATCACCAGCATGAGCTCTATCAGTGTGAACGCCCTCTTCATTTGACGATCTGCCCTTCGCGGAAGCTGAATATGTCGTCGCTGCGACCCATTTTGTCGAGGCTGTCAAATTTGCCGTCGGGGCCGCAGCTCCAGACTATCGCCTGCGCCCTGACGGTGATGGACTGGCCGCACACGGTGGCCTTCACAAGCCCCTCTCCCTCTACATCGATGGCAAAACGGATAATGTGGTCGCCAACGGTTCCTCCGGAGGCGACCTTTGTCCCGATGCCCGCATTTGCGTCTTTCCTCATCGTCTGCTGAGCCCATGGATCGACCACGCCAAATTTGTCAACGCCCGTCAGCTCATACGCGCCCGTGTCGCGATTCTTCTGGCAGGATAGCGAAAGGACTCCTTTCCTTGCAAGCACCGCACCGGCAACCTTGCCGAGCCGATACTCATCACCGCCGTTGGCATCGACAAGCGCCTGCGGCCAGCGCCCAGACTCCTGATATATCGCAGAAAGCGCCGTCGCCACGTTGGAAACGAGTTCGCGGCCTCTGGCAATCTGGGCCTTCTTCGTGGCACCGGCGAAGCCGCCGATTGCCGCAGCCGCGAGAACCGCGATTATGCCGATCACCACCAGCATCTCTACGAGCGTGAATCCTTTTTTCATATCAGTTGCTCATGCTTGTTATGTCATCCGCCATCCAATGCCCCGCCGTAACGCGATCATTGCCCTGAAGAGACGACAACTCCACCCAGGGCGGGAAGGTCTTTCCATCGGCGCCAGCACTCCAAAGCCTGTAGGACTGGTATGGCGGTGGCGAATAGTAGTAGAAGTCTCGGCCCCACCCGTCCCTCACGGTCATTCCGTCGAGGACATACTGGTTCGATGGATTCTTCGTCGGACAGAACACCTCTGGGTACGGATTGTCGATGCTCACCGGACTATAGCTGTATGGGTCTCTTGTATCGATACCGAAGAATGTCGTACCGCAGTTGACGATACCCTCCAGGTTCGGCATCCAGCGAGCGCACACCGCCTGCGACGGAATCATCGTCACGTAGGCGGAATGACCGTTGAGGACATCGTTACGGATCTGCTGCCATGTGTAAGTGGTGCGACCGTCGCCGTGGCACTGTTTCTGCTCCATGTTGTCGGAGTTCCACTGCGCATATTCGCCGCCATAGAGATCGGAATTGCCAAGTGTCATGAACAAATAACGCGGCAGAATGTAGCTGAGAAGCCCAAACTGGAATATCTGCACCTCGCGCCAGTCCGTCGCCTCAGGATTGTCGATTTCTCCGCTTGGACGCGCAAGGGCATCGAAGCCATTGCCCAACACTGCGGCGTTGTCTTGATATGCCTTGTATTCCTTATCGCCGGATGTACTTCTGCGCTTCAGCTCCTCAGCCACCATGCGAACCATCTCCTGAACATCATCGGAAGAGGAAAAAGGATATCTCGCGCCAACAGGCTGTGAGCGACAAGCTGCCTCCACGCTTGCCCAGTTGAGGGAAGAAACCGTCTGCCCATCCTCCTCCTGAATACCCCACTTGTCAACCTTGAGGTAGATGTTGCGGCTTCCGTGGAGCTTAACTGGCGGATAGCTGCCAAATGCCGCATAATAGCCCGAAAGGCAGTTTTCTATGCACTGCATACGCTTTATCGTCTTCGCACGAGCCTCTTGGGGCCCCGTAATGCCGGCGAGCCTGAATACAATCGCCATCAGCGTCACCAAGACTACGGTGACGATCATGAGCTCAATGAGAGTGAACGCGCGCTTCATCAGGCGCCACCTCCCGAGACGGACTGGATGATCTTGATCATCGGCAGGAACATCGCGACGACGATCGTGCCGACGACGACGGCGAGCACGATGATGAGCGCCGGCTCGATCGCGGCCGTCATGCCGGCGACCGCGTTGTCGACTTCGTCGTCGTAGGTGTTGGCAATTCGCGTAAGCATCTCGGCAAGCGCGCCCGTCTCCTCGCCGACCTCGACCATCGATACGACCATCGGCGGGAAGACCCAGCACTGCGCGAGAGGCGCGGTCATTCCTTCGCCCTCCTTGACGGCGTCGTGGACGCTCTGCAGCGCGTTGGAGACGATTCTATTGCCAGTCGTGTCGCGTACGATCATCAGCGACTGGAGGATCGGGACGCCGGAGGAAAGGAGCGTTCCGAGCGTGCGTGTCACGCGCGAGACGGCGGTGCGCTGGATGAGCGTTCCCGTGACCGGCATCCTCAGCGACAGCCAGTCGAACGCCGTCGCGCCCTTCTCGGTCTTGCCAATGATCTTCTTGAGGACAAACAGCACAATGACGCCAATGCCGATAACGAGGTAGTTGTGCTGCACCCACTCGGAGGTGTCCATGACAAACTGCGTGATTCCTGGCAACTCCGCGCCGCCAAGCATGTCATTGAACACCTGTTTGAACTTCGGAATAACGGTTAGAAGGAGGAACGCCGTGATGCCGACCGCCGCGACGAGAACCACGATCGGGTAGATCATCGCGCCCTTCACCTTGTTCTTGATTTTCTCGTTCTTCTCCGCGAACTCGGCAAGACGGCCGAGGACCACTTCAAGGACGCCGCCCGCTTCGCCGGCCTTCACCATGTTGACGTAGAGGTTGTCGAAGATCTTCGGATACGCCGTGAGCGACTCGGAGAACGTGCCGCCGGCCGCGATGTTCTCGCCAATCCCCTCAAGGGCGTCCTTCATCTGCGCGTCCTTCATCTGGCGCTTCAAGACCTCGATGCCGCGCATAAGCGGAAGACCGGCGTTCACGAGCGTCGCGAGCTGACGGGTGAACTGCGTGAGAACCTTCGTCTTGATCTTGCCCTGCAACCAACTTGGAAGCTTGATGTTAAGCTCCATGTTTAGGCCGCCGCCCTTCTTCGCCGCAGGCGCGGGGGCTTGACCGCCCCTCTTGGAAGGAGCTTTCTTTGGAGCCGCCGCGGGAGTAGACGCCGCGCGCTTCACCTCGCCGAGCGCCGTTGGGAAAAGTCCCTGCGCACGAACCGCCGCGATGGCGGAGTTGCGGTCGCCAGCTTCGATCTGTCCGCGCGTCTCGTTGCCCGACGCATCTTTAGCAATATACTGAAATGTCGCCATGTTAGGGATTGACCTTCCTCAAGTTTGGTTCAATTATAGCATTTATAGCATATTATGGCAAACGCCAAATCACTTCCCGACGCAGAAACGGGAAAAGAGGGCGTCAAGCATGTCGGCCGAGTAGGTCGCACCGACGGCCTCGCCCAGCCGTTCGGCCGCTGCTCGGACGCAGTTGGCGAGAAGAACTAGGTCGGAAAGTGGGGGAGTGGAGGAGTGGAGGAGTGGAGGAGTGGGGGAGTGGGGGAGTGGGGGAGTGGAGGAGTGAGAGAGTGGGGGAGTGGGGGAGAGGAGCGACCGCGCTTCAATCAGGGCCGACGCGCCGCAGCCGAGCCCGCCTTCCGCCTCGCCTGGTTCGGCGGCCCTGCGCTCGAGTTCCGCGGCAATTGCGCCGCGGAGCGCATCAAGTCCCTCGCCTGTCTTGGCGCTAACAGAAACTCCGATGGTTGTTGTTCCCGCTAACGCTCCACCGCTTCGCGCCACCAAACCATCACTATCGGGATTCGCGTGAACAGCGGTTGTCGAGTGTGAAACTGCGGAGTGGTAACGAGAGCCATAATCTTCGGAGTTTACTATCAGATCGCATTTGGAAAGGACTTCGATAACGACGCCCGTCCCGTCCGTCACGTATGTCCCGTCCGTCCCGCTCGTCCCGCCAGCAGGCTCGCCGTCTGCGGGGGTTAGATTCAGCACAATGTCGGCCTTTCCCATAAGGTCGCGCGCGCGCGCGACGCCTTCGCCCTCGATGGCGTCGACAGTCTCGCGAAGCCCCGCCGTGTCGACAAGGCGCACCGGCCAGCCGTCGATATCAAGCCACTCCTCTATGGAGTCGCGCGTCGTTCCAGGCGTCGCCGAGACTATCGCGCGGCTTTCCCCAAGAAGGGCGTTTAGAAGCGAGCTTTTACCGGCGTTCGGCGGCCCTGCGATCACGACAAGGGCACCGTCACGAAGGATTTTCCCCTCCTTCGCGCGGCGAATCGCGTCATCGAGACGCTTAGCGATGGAGGCGACAGAGGAGGCGATCCTGTCAAGAAAACCATCGGGCAACTCATCTTCGCTTACATCAAGCGCGTGTTCAGCGGTCGAGGAGAGGTCGACGAGAGCGTCGTAGATTTCCCTTGTTGCCTTGCGACACTCGCCGGACACGCTGCGGAGCGCAGCATCGGCCGCACGGTCTGTCTTGGCATCGACGAGATTGAGAACAGATTCCGCCTCTTCGTAGGATAGTTTGCCGTTAAGAAACGCGCGCTCGGTGAATTCTCCGCGATTCGCGAGGCGCGCGCCTGAGGCAAGGCAAGCCTCGAGAACGCGGCGAGGCGTGACGGAGCCACCGTGGCACTGGAATTCTACGACATCCTCACCAGTGTAGGAGTGGGGGCCCTTGAAGGCAAGAACAACTGCAGTGTCAATTAAGGTAGAGCCAGGGTCGCTAATAGACTCTAAACTGACCCTACGAGGTTTGGGGGCGCGGCCAGTAAGCCGCTCGGCGACTTGAAACGCCTCTGGGCCGCTGACGCGGACGACCGCGACGCCTCCGCGCCCAGGAGCAGTCGCAACAGCCGCAATCGTATCACCGAGACTCACTTGGCGTTTCTAAAGAAGCGACGCATCTCGTCGGGCGTCTTGCATGCGGCGAGCCGCTCGTAGCCGTTGTCCGCGCGAAGCGCACGGGAAATGAAGCTCATAAGCTTGAGATACGGCGTCTGCGCCTCGTCGTTCGCAACCGTAAGGACGATGATCCGCAAGGGCGAGTTGTCGATCGTCTCATAGTCGGGAATGCAGCCGTTGGCTGTGCCTTCGTTGTCGACGATTGCAACGGCGCCCGCGATGCCGTGGACACTCGGACAGCGGCCGTGGGGAACCGCGATGCCGTGGTCGAGCCCGGTCGGCATTGACTCCTCGCGCTTCAAGACCGCCTCCGCCGCCGCCGCCGCGTTCTTGACGTGGTTCGGGCAGGCCGCGGCAATCTCAGAGACCATCTTCTCAATTGCATCCTTCTTAGACGACGCGCGGAACTTCGGCAGCATGACAAAGCCCTGCAGATAGCGGCCGACGCCTTCGTGGCCGCGCTTCGCCGGCTCGCTCTTCGCGATCATCTTGCCAAGGTCCTCCTTGCGGATGGGCTTGGCGATTGCACGCGCGAGGTCGTTCATCTGCGAGGCGATCTCCATCCATGCCGTCATGACCATCGTCTCCTCGGCCTTCGTGCAGGTGAAGCGTATCTTCTTGCCAATGCGGCGAACCGACATGTCGATGTCGTCCATCGCAATCTCCCAGATGTGGTCAGTCTGCGAGAGGAGCGTGACGAAGAAGCCCTCCTTGCGGAACTCCTCGACGAGGCGGTGGACGACAAGCTCGGCGACATCGCGCGTCTCGAGCTCGAAGACGACTTCGCGGCCACCGTCGGCGTCGGCCTTCGGGTGGCGCACGCCCTTCGCCTTCGGGTGGAAAAGTCCGACGAGCGCCGGCGGCGCGACGACCGTCGTGACGAGCGTCATAAGGATGCCGATGCCGAACACCTCCTGGGTGAGATAGCCGTTGGAAAGACCGATGCCGGCGATGATGAGCGCGACTTCGCCACGCGGAATCATGCCCGCGCCGACGCGCAAGGCGCCAAGGAAGTTGAAGCCGCAGAAGAGCGACGGAATCGCGCAGCCAACGATCTTTGCGAGAATGGCAAGCGCGGTGTAGATGCCGCCGAAGATCAGGACGGGCTTCGACCAGAGCGCCGTGACGTCGACCATCATACCCATCACGCAGAAGAAGATCGGCACGAGGAACGTGTAGAGGTTGGTGAGGTTGTCCTGGACGAGGTGCTTGATGTCGGTGCGCGAGAGCGCGAGACCCATCACGTATGCGCCGATGATAAGCGTGAGGCCAAGCGCCTCGAACATGCCCGCGATGACTAGCGCAAGGCCGAACGCGAGCGTCGCGATCGCGGCATGCGCCTTGAAAAGCTTGAGGAGCCAGGAAATCTTCTTCGCGAACACCACGCCAACGATTGTTCCGACGAGCCACACGCCAAACGCCTTGAGCGCCGTCGCGCCGATGGCGCCCCAGTCGATGCCCTGCGCCGCCTCGCCGGCCGCCGCCGCCTCGCGCTGGGAGCCGATGATGCCCATGCCGATCGCGAGCACGATGATGCCGAGGACGTCGTCGATTACAGCGCCCGCCATAATCGTCACGCCCTCCTCGGAGTCCATCTTCTTTTTCTCGGAGAGGATGCGCGCCGTGATGCCGACCGAGGTCGCGGTCGACATAATGCCCATGAACATCGCTGCCGGCGAAAGCGCCGCCTGGACGACCTTGCCCTCCTTCACGAGCTCGCCGAGCTCCGCAAGGCACTCGATGCCGCCGAGGAGGTCGGGGAGATATGTCGTCGCGTAGACGGCGCAGAGATCGCCGAGGAGGAACGAGAGCACCACGCCGCCGACGCCCACGAGAGAGCCGGCGAACGCGTACTTGAGGAACATCTTGAGGTTAGTCTCAAGACCAGAGAGGAACAGCAAGACGACAGAAGCGATGGTGCAGATGCCATAGAGCTCGGGCGTCGCGGCGAAGGGATTCCCGCCGGCGGCGGCCTGGGCGCGCAGGGCCTTGCCGTAGAAGATGCCGTACTGGAACATGCCGTCGAAACCGGGAATCGCAAAGCCGCCAAGCGCCCACGGGCCGATCAATATGCCGGCGCCAAGTTCGCCAAGGACGCTCGGAAGCTTAAGCACAGTCGCAATAGACCCGCCGATCTTCGCAGCGAAGATGATTATGCCGATCTGCAGGACGAGGAATAGCATCTTCGGCGTCATGCCGAGCTTTGCCGGCCAGTCGGCCGCATCGGCGGGAAGCGCCTCACCCGCGAACGCAGCCGTCGCAAGGAGTGCGCAAGCAATGAACAGACCCGACTTCTTCATGACTTTCGCCCTTTTAACCTTTTATTCAACCTTTCAACTCTTCAACTTATCCCCAAAATATTTCACCCTCGGAGACCAGTCTATGGCCTCCTCTGGCGTCATCTGGGCGAAGGCCATCACGATGAGCCGGTCGCCTATCTTGCCCTTGTGCGCCGCCGCGCCGTTGAGGCAGCAGACGTGACTACCGCGCTTTCCGGCTATGGCGTAGGTTTCAAAGCGGTTGCCGTTCTCTACGTCGGCAACAAGAATCTTCTCATAGGGGACGAGCCCGACTGCTTCCATGTCGTCGGGGTCAAGTGTAAGCGAACCCTCGTAATCGAGGCACGCCTCGGTTACGCGTATCCTGTGCAACTTCGCCTTTAGTATCTCAAGTAACATCTATCACTAACCCCTGACTACTGACTCCTATGCACTGACCCCTGACCCCTGACTACTAACTCCTATCTCCAACTCCAACTCTGAACTCCAACTACTGACTCCTATGTACTGACTCCTGACCCCTAACACTCCTATCTCCAACTCCAACTCTGAACTCCAACTACTGACCCCTAACTCCTCTCCTCAACCATTTTCTTCGTCACGACGACTTTCTTCATCTTCGCGTTACCCGGCGCCTCGTACATTACGTCGGTCATAAGACGCTCCATCTCCGCGCGTAGGCCACGCGCGCCTGTCTTGCGCTCAAGCGCAGTCTTCGCGAGCGACTTAAGGGCGTCGGGTTCGAACGAGAGCGCGACGCCATCCATCGAAAGGAGCTTCTGGTACTGCTTCACGAGCGAGTTCTTCGGCTCGGTGAGGACGCGAACGAGATCGTCTTCGGAAAGTTCCTTCATCGTGGTGATGACGGGAAGACGGCCGGTAAACTCGGGGATGAGCCCGAACTTGACGAGATCCTCGGGACGGACATCTCCGCTGCCCGTTCCCCGTTCCCCGTTACCCGGCTTCTGCTCCGCCGCGCCAAAACCAATGGCGCGCTTGCCGGTGCGTTCGCCAACTATCTTGTCGAGCCCGACGAAAGCACCGCCGCAGATAAAGAGAATGTTAGAAGTGTCGACCTCGATGTACTCCTGGTCGGGGTGCTTGCGGCCACCCTTCGGCGGAATGCGGCAAATCGTACCCTCGAGGATCTTGAGAAGCGCCTGCTGAACGCCTTCGCCCGAGACATCGCGCGTAATCGACACGTTGTCGGTCTTCGACGCGATCTTGTCTATTTCATCGACGTAGATTATGCCGCGCTTCGCAAGCTCGACGTTGCCGTCGGCATTCTGGAGAAGGTAGCGGACGAGGTTCTCGACGTCTTCGCCAACGTAGCCCGCCTGCGTGAGCACCGTCGCGTCGCCGATGGCGAAGGGAACACCGAGCATCTTCGCAAGCGTCCTCGCGAGAAGCGTCTTGCCTGTTCCCGTCGGCCCGATAAGGAGAATGTTCGACTTTTCGATCTCTACATCAACGAACTTTTCGTCCTTACCCTTCTCCGCTGCCTCTAGGCGGCGATAGTGGTTGTGAACGGCGACGGCGAGCACCTTCTTCACTTCGTCGTGGCCGATGACGTACTGGTCGAGAAACGCCTTTATCTCCTTCGGGGTGGGTGTCGGCGGAAGCGGCGGAACGTCCTTCGCGCTCTTCTCGTGGCGCGTCACCATCTCGTTGGCATGGCGAACGCAGTCGACGCAGATGTTCGCGTCGGGGCCGGGGATCATCCCGACTTCCTTGGAACTTCTTCCGCAAAAGGAACAGGTCAGTTCTTTCATTCTACGACCTTGTCGACAAGACCCCACTCGACGGCCTCGGTAGCCGACATAAAGTGGTCGCGGTCCGTGTCCTTCACGACGTCGGCCATCTTCTTGCCGGAGTGCTTCGCGAGGATGCCGTTCAGGATTTCCTTGAGCCGCAGGATCTCCTTCGCCGTGATCTCGATATCCGATGCCTTGCCCTCGGCACCGCCCCACGGCTGGTGGATCATGATGCGCGAATTCGGGAGCGCATGGCGCTTGCCCTTCGCGCCCGCGGTCAGCAGCACTGCGCCCATGGAGGCGGCCTGGCCGATGCAGTACGTCGCGACCGGGCACTTAACGAACTGCATCGTGTCGTAGATCGCAAGCCCCGCCGTGACACTGCCGCCCGGCGAGTTGATGTAGACGTTGATGTCCTTCTTGGGGTCCTGCGACTGCAGGAAGAGGAGCTGGGCGCAGACGGCGTTCGCCATCTCGTCGTTCACCTCGCCCGAGATGAATACGATCCTGTCGAGGAGGAGGCGCGAGTAGATGTCGTACGTACGCTCGCCCTTGCCGGTCTGCTCGACGACATACGGTATCATGTATGACTTCATCTTTTCAAACTTCCCTTCTAACACTGACTCCTAAGTACTGACCCCTGACCCCTGACTACTGACTCCTGAGCACTGACCCCTGACTCCTGACCCCTAACCCCTACTTCTTCACGTTTGCGAGGACGAAGTCGATGACCTTCTTGCCGCGCTCCTCGTCCTTGGCCTCGATGTTCTCGGCCTTGGCAATCGCCTCGAGGACGTACCAGAGGCGGACCTGCTTCGTGGCAGCGTCTTCGGCGTCCTTGAGAATCTTGTCGCGGTTCTTCTCGAAGTAGGAAGCGTCGAGCCCAGAGTACTGCGCGCGCTGCGCGAGCTCCTGGAGGTAGCCGTCCATCGCGCGGCGAACCTGGCTCTGGGGAACGTCGAAGTCGGCCTTCTTGAGGAGAAGCTCGACGGCCTCGTTCTCGCGGCGCATCGCCTCGGCCTCGACGGCCTGCTTCTCGAGCGACTCGCGAATCGTAGCGGAAAGCTTCTCAATGGACTCGGCCTTCGCCTTCTCGGCAAACTCGGCGTCGGTGGGAAGGACGCGGCGGCGAAACGCCTTGAGCGTCACCGTGTAAACGGCCTTCTTGCCGCCAAGCCCTTCGGGGGCGCCTTCCTTGGCGAACTTAGCCTTGACGTCTTCCTTCGTCTCGCCGACCTTCATGCCCTTCACGGCATCGAGAATCTCGGGGAGGAAGCGACCTTCCTCGACCTGGGTCCAGAAGCCCGTACCGGACGCGACAACCTTGGCTTCAGGCGCAACCTCGAGAATCGGCTTGCCGTCAACGGTGCCGGTGTAGTCGATCTGCACGAAATCGCCATCGGCGACAGTATCGCCTTCCTTCGCGTCCTCATACTTCGCGTAAGCGGCGCGCAGGCGCTCAAGCTGCTCCTTGACGGCCTCGTCGGAAACCGAAGTGTCCTTATCGGCGATCTTGAGGCCCTTGTAGGTCGGAACCTTGAACTTCGGCTTGATTTCGACAACGGCCGTGAACGTGCCGCCGTCGGCAGTGAATGAGATGTCCTTCACGTCGGCAAGCGTAATCTCGTCGAGTTTTTCGGCCTTTACCGCGTCCGCGTAGTGCTTGCGGATCATTGTGTGTTCGGTCTCCTGCTTGAGACCGTCGGCAAACTGTCTGCGGATGATTTCAATCGGAACCTTGCCGGGGCGGAAGCCGGGGAGCCGCGCTTCGCGGACGAACGCCTTCTCGACGTCCTTTACGATTCCCTTCATTTCCTCGGCGTTCAACTCGACCTTAAGTTCGACTTGGCACTTGTACTCGTTCTTCGTGCTCGTCTTCATTATATGGTATATCTCCCTGTTAGTAAAAACAATTTCTGGGTATTTTACCATATTTTAGCGCCAGCATGTGGGGAAAAATGGTATAATCGCAATCATGAACGAAGAAAAACGGCTGAAATACGCCATGGTGGGCGGGGGGAAAGGGTCGTTCATCGGCCCGATCCACCGCATGGCGATAAGGATGGACGACCTCGCTGACCTCGTCGACGGGTGCTACTCGCACACCGACGACTGGCGCGCCCTTATTGAGCGGTGCAAGGGAAAGATCGACTTCCTCGCCGTATGCACGCCGAACAGCTCGCACTACGAAATCACCAAGGCCGCGCTTGAGGCGGGAATGGACGTCCTCTGCGAAAAGCCCCTCTCGCTCACGCTCAAAGAGGCGACAGAGCTTGAACGGCTCGCGCGGCGGAAGCGCCGCGTCCTCGGGATCCCCTTCACCTACTCGGGCTTCCCGATGGTAAAGCTCGCGCGCGACCTTATCAAGAGGGGCGAGCTCGGGAAAATCGATAAGGTTGTCTTGGAGTACAGCCAGGGCTCGTTCAGGAAAATCGACTTCTCGAAGCCGCTCGACAAGCGCAACGCCTGGAAGATGGATCCGAAGAAGGCGGGGCCGAGCTGCGTCGTCGCGGATATCGGCGTCCACGGTTTCCACTTGATCGAGCATGTGACGGGGCTCGAGGTCAAGGAGGTTCTCGCGGACCTCTCGTCCTTCGCGCCCGGGAACCGTCTCGACGACGACGCGTCGATGATATTGCGGCTGGGTGCGCCCGCCGGCGTTCGTTCCGCTTCGCTCACTCGCTCGGGCGCACGCTCAAAGTCTTCCCAGCCAAAGGCAATGTTCACCGTCTCGAAGGTAGCGACTGGCGAGGAAAACGGCGTGCGGCTCAGGGTCTATGGCGACAAGGCGTCGCTCTACTGGAACCAGGAGGAGAACAACTACCTCTCGGTGAAGTATCCCTTCGCGCCAGAGCGCATCTACAAGAGAAATGCGCCGTATATCGGCGAGCTTTCGGCGGCGAGCAAGAATCTCTCGCGCATCCCCGCAGGCCACCACGAGGGATTCATCGAGGGGTTCGCGAACATCTACCGCGAGTTCTGCGCGGCAGTGCGCGACCGCAAGGCCCACGACTTCCCTGGCGCCCATGAGGGCGTGAGGACAATGCGCTTCGTCGAGGCGGCGCTCCGCTCCAACAAGAACGGCAACCGCTGGGAGAAGGTCTGATTTTTAGCCACAAAGAACACAAAGTTCACAAAGCGAACTAAGTGTCGATGTGGCCAAGGTCTAGTCGAGGACGCCTTTGGAGGGCGTCTCGGAGTCGTCCCACCAAGAGCCCTTCGCGCCGGAGACCTTTGCGATCGGCTTCGTCGTGAGCTGCTTGCCCTTCGCTGTGGCGGAGCGGATCGGCACGACCTCCTGCTTCTCGGTCTTGCCAGTCTCGCGGTTCACGCGGTCAACGAGTTCGAGTGGCAGGAAGTGCTGCTGGTGGATCTTCTGCCCCTTCGCGGGCTTGTACTTGACGTACAGCGTCTCGGGACAGCCGCGCTGGAGAAGGAGTATCTTCGACTTCGGCTTCTCCGGCGCGAGGAAGTAGTCCTTGTTGCGGATGAGCCCGCCGAAGCGGAAACGCTTGATGTAGCTGAAGCCGTAGGAACCCTCTTCGTACACGCAGGTGAAGTCGAGCGCGTCCCGGTCCTTCTCCTGGTTGTAGCGCATGACAGCGAGAAGGTCCTTGTCGACGAAGATCTTGTCCTCGGGCTGCATCTTGCGGAAGCGCCCGCTCTTCCATACGAGGATGAGCTCGTCCAGGGAAGAGCACTTGAAGAGCTCGTCGCCGTTCCTTAGCCCAGAACCGACGTAGTTGTTCTCCTTGTCCCACTTGATCGTGAGCTCGCTCGCCGTGATCGCGCGGACGTCGACTTCCTTGAACGCGCCCGACTCGACCTTCGTGCAGCGCGGATAGCTCTTTGCGTACTGCTTCACGAGCCCCTTCAGGTACTTCACGACAAACGCGCGAAGGTGGACGAGATTGTCCTTGACCTCGCGCTCCTCCTTCTCGATCGCCTCGATCTCCTCGCGGTTCTTGTTGATGTCGAACTGCGAGATGCGGCGGATCTGGAGCTTGAGGAGGCGCTCGATGTCGTCGTCGGTTATGACCTTGCGGCGAAGCTCCTTCATGTGCGGGACGAAGCCGGTCCTGACGGCATTCCTCACGCCCTCCATCGTCTTCTCCTGCTCGATGCGCTTGTAGATGCGCTCCTCGATGAAGATGCGGTCGAGCGTGCGCGCGTGGAAGAGGTCGTCGAGCTCTCCGAGCCGAATCTCCTGCTCGCGCTTCGTGAGCTCCATCAGACGATCAACGTTCTTCCTCAAAATCTCCGTCACGCTCATGAGCCGCGGACGGCCGCCGTCGAGGACGACTGGACGCGACGAGATCGACTTCTCGCAGTTAGTGAACGCGTAGAGCGCGACTATCGCCTTCTCCTGGCTCTCGCCAGACTGGAGCTCGAGCTCGATCCTAACCGTGTCGCTCGTGAGGTCGTGGAGCTTGCGGACGGGAACCTTCTTCTTCTTGATCGCATCCTCGATCGACTCGGCGAGCGAGTCGGTAGTCTCGCCCCACGGAAGCTCGGTGATGACGAGCTTGTTCTTGCCGTCCTTCTCGATCTTCGCGCGGACCTTGACCTTGCCGAGACCGTCCTGGTACTCGCTCACGTCCATGAGGCCGCCGAGCTGGAAATCGGGATAGAGCTGGAACGGCTTTTTCTGGATGAGCGCGATCTCGGCCTCGAGAAGCTCGATGAAGTTGTGCGGGAGGATCGCCGTCGAGAGGCCAACCGCAATGCCGTCTGCGCCCATCATCAAAAGCAGCGGAATCTTCGCAGGGAGGTAGACTGGCTCTTCCTTTCGCCCGTCGTAGTTGGGAACGTAGGAGGTGGTCTTGCGGTTGAAGACTTCCTTCTTCGCGAGCTCGGTCAGGCGGCACTCGATGTAGCGGACTGCGGCGTGCGGCATGCCAGTCAGGAGCGAGCCGAAGTTTCCCTGTCCGTCGATGAGATATCCCTTGCCCTTGCCCCACAGCTTGTTTGCGAGGACTACAATTGCGTCGCCGATGGAAGCGTCGCCGTGCGGATGGTACTGCATCGTCTGGCCGACGATGTTGGCGACCTTGGTGTATCTGCCGTCGTCCTGCTCGTAGAGCGCATGCATGATGCGGCGCTGGACTGGCTTAAGGCCGTCCTCTACCGCTGGAATCGCGCGAGAGCAGATGACGTACGCCGAATACTGGCGGAAGTTGAAGTCATAAAGCTGCTGCATCGGCCCGAGACCGGTGAGCCCCGGCTTTGGCCGTGAAGGAGCAGGCGCCGCGCCCTTCTGTTTCTTTCCCTCGCTCTTCGGCGGCTCCGCGGGAGCGGGCGCGAAGATGTCGAGGTTGTCGAACAGGCTCGGCGGAAGATTCTCCTGGTTGTTGTCTTTCCCCTTTTTCATTGCGGGATATTATATCATACTGCGGGCGATACGGTGGTTAGAGGAGGTCGAGGGGGGTTTTGCGCTTGGCGGCGGGAAGGTCGGCGACGAAGCGAGGGAGCGCGAGGCCGCCAATGCGCTCGGCGCAGTAGGCCTCGATCTTTTTCGCTCGCGCGAGCGGAACGCCAAAGCGCTCCTGTAGCCCCTCGACAGGATCGCACTGAAAGACGTAGTAGGGCCGAATCCTCGCGGCGGAAAGCGCGCGGAGAAGAGACAGCATCTTGCGCGGCGTGTCGTTCACTCCGCGAAGGAGCACCGTCTGCGACGAGACAGGAATGCCGCAGTCAATGAGCCGCGCCGCTGCGTCGCGCGCAAGCAGCGCCTCTTCTGCCGTATTGATGTGGACATTCGCCCAAACCTTGCCGCGCCCAACGCGGCGCAAGAGCCGCGCGAGATGCGCAGTAATCCGCGCGGGACTCGACACCGGCGCACGCGTGCATATCCGAACGACTTCTATCTGGTCGAGCTTTGCAAACGCCTCGACAAACTGCGCGACTTTCGCATCGGACAGCGTAAGGACGTCACCGCCGGAAAGAAGCACGTCGCGCACTTTAGGATGGTGCTTCACATAGTCTACGCAGGCGGCGAGCCGCGCGGGAGAGTCGACGACAGAAGACTTCCCGAGAATGAACTTTCGCGTGCAGTGCGGGCAAGCACCGAAACAGCGATCCGTCGTCATGACAAGCACGCGGTCGGGAAACCTCTGCTTCAGCCCAGACGGTAGCGCGCGATGCGGCTTGAGCTCTCCAAATGGATCCCTGCTATTCATCGAACAACGTCATCGGCATGAAGCAAAAGGCAAGCGCATGTTCGCGCATGATGCGAGACGTAACCTCTATGTCGCGGCCGCGGAACTTCTTGAAGGCGTCGAGCCATGCGCCCTCGAGACGCACGATAATCCTGCCGGTGTCCGGCTGGTAGTCGGCGACGCGCATCTCGCGCGGGCTGTAGCGGATGCCCGTGCCAAGCGCCTTGGAAACGGCCTCCTTCGCGCACCAGAAGCGTATTATCGCCTGCGCCGCATTCGCCGCATTTGCCGCAAGCTCGAGCTCCTCGGGCATGAACACGCCCGCCGTGAACTCCTCGGAGAGATCACGCGTCACGGACTCGACGTCGACGCCGACGCGTGCGTTCGCCGCCGCCAGCGCAATGACAAACTGCGCCGTGTGCGCGATCGCGATGTCGATCTTCGAGGAGAGGTGATCGCCCCATTCGCCGAGCGCGTGGGGTTTGCCGGAGTCGTCGCGCCATATCTGTATGTCTGCGTCGCTCCACCTCGCCTGGTGGAAGTCCATCAAGTAGCGTCGCACGGCTTCCTTCGCCGCAACGCGTCCAAACAACCACTCGGCGCGACGCGACGTGGAACCTGGCATGTTGCGGAACTCGTCGCGCTCCTGGGCGCCGAGAACGACATGCGAAAGCGTCTTGAGCCACAGCTCTTCATTGCGCTCAAAGATCTGGTAGGGAATGTCGGTGATGAACGCGCTCGCGACTTCCGTCGCGGGATCGCCGAGCATGTCGGTCGAGACTCGCCGCGTGAGAAAGGCGTTGGCTGGCTGAAGGACAAGCTCTCGGTATTCGGCGGGAACGCGCTCGGTGAGCTCCTCCCAGCCGGAAATCGACATTAGGGCGACGCCGTTTCCATCCGTGGCCGTGATATCGCAGACATGCGATTTCGGCGTCACGCCAGTGAGCCGAAGGTAGCACTTGAGCCGCGAACCCTCGTGCGGCTGCGCACCGAAGAACTCAAGCTTCCTCAGGCGGAACGGGAACGAAAACGCGCCGGTGAATTTCTCGTGGCTGCGCCAGAGCGCGAAGCCGCTCGTGATGGCGCCGAGTAGCAGCGGATTTACAATCCAGAGCGGGAAGCGCGTGAACACGACTGCCTCGGAGAACGGTGAAACCTCGACCTCGTAGTCCAGCCCCGACTCGCTCCACGACTCGACGAATCGAATGCCCCTCAGCCGCCGTCCGTAACAGAGACGCGCGGGATATATGTCGCGGTCCGACCAGTGGACCGTGCGGGGCTTGAACATCGGAGGCGGCGAGACCGGCACCATGGGGGCGTGCTGCTCGGCCATGACAAACACGCCGTCCATGACGGGCCACGTGTAGGCGGCGTTAGGCGAGTCGTCCCGTATCTGCACATTGACGGCAGCGAGCTTCGCATCTCCCGAGGCGACGCGCTCGGCCTTTACGAAGAGCTTGAGTTCGCCGCCGGTGAACGCGACCATGCGCCTGCAACCAAGGTTCTCGATCGAAACGAGCGTCCTGTTAGGGACTAGCATCCGCGCGACCTCTGCCATTATCTCGGCGGCGACAGGAATCGACAGCATGACGAGTCCCTTGAGGTTTGGGTCGGAATAGGAAAGCTGGCTCGCGCCGAGCGCGAAATCGGCGAGGAACGGTGCGTCGGAAGTGCGGAAAGTCTTCGATATCTCTATTGAAACGCCCGGGCTCTGCGCAATGATGTCGGCGTCGGAAACGAGCGGGTTCGCCGCGCCGAAGTCGAACTGGCGCTGGCGGCGGGCCTTTGCCGCGACTGCCGCCGCCCTCTGCGCGGCCTTTGCGCCGCGGCCCGTCGGCTCGGAAAGGAAGTTCGCTCCCTGGAGAAACGTCTCGTCCCCAAGAAGCGTGAGCCGCGGGAACGCGCTCGAAAGGCGCATCTCGGCATCGCGCCGCACTTCAAGCGATATAGCCGAGTCGAAGTCGAGCTTCCGCACGCGGCGGCGCGCGAACGCCTTGGAGAAATCGAGCTTCGCGCCATACGCGGCGAGCTGGCCGATAGCGTGGCACGCCTGCAGGATGCCGCGGCGGTGTATTGAGTTGAGCGCAATCGCCGCGAAGTCGGAACCCTTCAGCGTCTCTGAGACAGCCGCCGTCATCAGCCCACGCGGACCTACTTCGAGGAATACGCGGTAGCCGTCGGCATGCATCTTGAGAATCGTCTCGCGGAACCTTACCGGCTGCGCCCAGCGCTCGGCCGTGTCATTGCGCGCAGGCCGCGCCTTCCGTGGGAGACGGTCGGCCTGCGCACACGAATATACGTCGCACACCGACTCGTGCTTCATCCAGTCTCCCGCGAACTTTTTTACGCCCGAAACTATCGGCTTGCACTTCGCCGTGTTGAAGGGTCGTTCAAGGGCAAGCTTCATCGTGCGAATCCCGGCGTCGGCAAACGCCTTTAGCGCTGTCTCCTCGTAGTCGGGCACGACGGCGTATGTACGCTGGCGCGGCGAGAAGTCGAGCGCTAGCGAAACCTTGTCCGGCGGAAAGCCCTTGACGACCTCGTCTGCCTCGCCCTCGTGCTTGAGAAGGACGGAGATCATCGACGTCTTTGGAAGCCCAGAATGGTCTACCGCCTTGTCGACAATGTTGTATATCTCACGGATGGCACGCACCCTGACCGGCCGAGGATTGTCAAGACCAGCAGCGCCGGAACGCATCACTGCGGCAAGATCGCCGCCCACGCAGCCGACGACGCCGTCGGGCTGGATGCCGAGAACGCCCATCAGCCGCGACATGGCGACACATCCGGAGAACGACGCAACGAATGCCTGCGCGTATGCGCCCGAACTAAAAATGTCGGCGTCGTGGCGATAGTAGGGAGCGGGAGGAAAGATGAAGCTCGACGGCGTGAAGTCGGGGTCGTCGGAAAGCGCCTCCTCGAGCTCGTCGAACGCCGAGCGGCACTCCGGATGGAGTATCGCGATGTCGCGGAGCATATCGGGGTAGTAGCTCATCACGCCTGGGTAGACGAACGCGAGCTTGCCCGCGCCTTCGCCGACGAGATGATCGCGGAAGTAGTATGTGCCGCTCTTGTCACGTATCCTCGCCGCGCCTCCGGCGATGCGGGAGCGCGCGGAGAAAAGCCGCGCCCTGAGCTCGTTGACGCTCGAGACTACGAGCGCGAGGACTGCAGGACCGCTCGTGAGCGAGCATGTGTAGGCGACGTCGGCAAGAGGCACGTCGGGCAGGCGGTCGAGAAACGCCACGAGGCGGGAGATCTCGCCGACAAGCGACTCGTCGTCCGCCGCCGACACGAGGACGAGTTCGCTTCTGCCCGTAGCTCCGAATTCAACCGTCACAGGCGGTCCTCCGGTTCCTCTTCAAGGACTATAGCCGCAGCGCGGCCGCCCTTCGCCGTGTTGCCCACGGGATCGGTCGCGTCGAAGTTTGCGCCAAGCACCACGGCGCGGCGCGGGCTTGAGCTGTCGCCCGTTATCCACGGCCGCGCCTCGTCAAGAAGGTATGCGCTTGACGCGAGGTTCGCAAGGGACTCGTGCGGATGTTCCTGCGGAACCTGCGGGGGAAGGACGCGGCGAAAGAGCGCAAGCGCGGCCTTCACGACGCCGGCCGCCATTGCCGCGCGGAGAGTGTGGCCGATATTGCCTTTCACGGAGCCCATCGCGACGAGCGGCCCGCCAGGATGGTGCTCGCCCCAAAGCCGGTGGACGGCGTCGATCTCGCGCTGCTCGGAAACGGCTATGCCAGAACCATCGGCCTCGACGAGCCCGATCGTCTTGACAGGGATGCCGCTTCCCTCGGTCGCCTGGGCGAAAATGGTGGACGGATCGTCTTCCGGGTTGTGGCCTATCGCTACGGAGCGGACGAGCGCGTATATCCTGTCGTGATCGCGCAACGCGTCGGCACGGCGCTTCAAGACGAAGAACGCGCCGCCCTCTCCGGGAATCGTGCCGTCCTGCTCTTGCGCGAAAGGATGAAGCTCGGTGCGCGTCGAGAACGGCACCTCACCGGAAAGCCCCTCGAGATAGGCGCGCGGAATAGGCGGCGTAAGCGCACCCGCGAGAGCGACGTCCGCCTGACCGGAAACAAGATCGGCTATTGCGTCCTGCAACGTCGCGGCGCCGGTGAGAAGCCCCGCGTCCATCGTCGTCGCGACGCCCGCAAAGGAACATTCGCGCGCAATCCACGACGCAAAGCGATAGCCGGTGCCGAGAAGAAACGACGAGGCGTTTGGCGCGGGAAGCGACTCTACGAGCTTCTCCTTGACGATTTCGAGCGACTCCTCCGGCGCGTGACGGAAGAAGCGGCGGATTATATCCATCGTCTGGTCAAGGAACGCCGTATGCTGAAGCCAGTTAACCGTCGACGCGTTGAACGGCGGCGCGTAGCCGACGCGCACGCTGCCTTTTACGGGAGTCGAAGAATGCGGGCGAAGCCCAGCGTCGGCAAGCGCGTCGAACGCAAGCTGCGTCGCAAAGTATAGATCCTGGTTCTCGCCGGCGTTCACCTGGCGCGGGAAGTTCTGCATCGAGGGAACGCACGCAAAGAGAGGCCCGAGCTGGCCCATCCTCACGGGATAGGGCCGCTTGAAGACATTGTGCTGGCCAAGCGGTATCTCGGCGTCTGGGCCAAGAGGCGAAAGACAGCAGCGGCGTGACATGACGGCGCCCCAGAAGGCCGACAGCGTAGGACACTCGGCGAATCGGCACGACATGCCGACTATGGCGATAGAGGATTCCACTGTTCCGTATTATACCAAAAAACGGACGGGAAAATGGCGGAGAGAGAGGGATTCGAACCCTCGGTACGGAAATTAACCCGTACGACGATTTAGCAAACCGTTGCCTTCAGCCACTCGG
>Ga0310695_10005538_pt1 | contig 21941 bp, 15 predicted proteins | sample RumenRJG_04DNA_FD_203882 | JGI IMG/M metagenome (GOLD analysis project Ga0310695, IMG submission 203882) | Bovine rumen microbial communities from Lethbridge, Alberta, Canada - RJG_04 (v2) (version 2) | ecosystem: Host-associated > Mammals > Digestive system > Stomach > Rumen | place: Canada...
CGTTCGCCACGGCCAACGGCTGCTCGTACTACTGGTTCGACATGTGGGGAGGCAAGAACGGATTCTACGACGATCCTGCGCTGCGTAGGCGCATCGCGAAGCTCGCCGCAATAACACGCCGCTATGGCGTGGCCCTGCCGCATCCAGCCGACGAGGTGCTGCTCGTTTCCGATCCCGAGAGCATCTACTACCTCAACGAGAAGGACCACAAGGAACGTGCTTTCGGCGAGTACTTCCGTAACGCGCTCTCGAAGACGGGCGTTCCGTTCGACGTGTGCACGCTCTCCGACCTGCAGACGCGCGACATCTCGAAGACGAAGGTGGTGGTGTATCCCGCCGCAATCAACATCACGCCCGAGAAGAAGTCGCTGATCGACGAGAAGATCCTCCGTGAGGGGCGCACGGTTGTGTGGTGCTATGCGCCAGGAATCTCCGATGGCAGGAACCTCGATGTCAGGCGCGTGAAGGAGTGTGCGGGTGTGCCGTACGGAACGAAGGGCGTCAGCACAACGAAGATGGCGGGCGGCTGGACGAGCGTCTATGCGCGCGACTACAAGCTCTACACGCCTGCGAAGCTGCGCGAGGTCATTGCGGCCTCCGGCGCGCATGTGTGGGCGTCGAAGCCGTGCGTCGTCTTCGCGAACGACCGCTTCCTCGCGGTGCACACGAAGGAAGGCGGCGAGATCAAGCTTTCCCTGCCGCGCAAGTACGCGAAGATAACCGATCTTCTCGAAGACAAGGTGGTCGTGGAGAACTCCGACAGCTTCACGTGCGTATTCGCTGCCCCCGACACCCGCCTCTTCGATCTTGCGGAGTAGATAAATGGGCAATGTACAGTTGTTCATGCGCTGAATTATGCCCCCCCGTGCCTTTCGCAATGGCGTGCGGTCGCATTTGCTTGGCCTCGCTGCGGATTGGCACAAGAATGCCGATTTTTGGTATAATGTTTGCCGATGAAAAAGACAAACAGCAAAACCGTTTTGATGGTGGCGGCCATGGCCGCGGGTGCGGCGTTCGGCGCCTCGCCGCTTGAGATCGCCGTGCGCGGGAAAGCGCCGGCATATACAATCGTGGTGCCTGAGAAGGCAAGTCCCGTTGAAAAGTACGCGGCAGAGGAGCTGCAGGGCTTTCTCGAGAAGGTGGCGGGCGTCAAGCTGCCCGTGGCAACCGACGCGGCGCCGCTTCCGCCGAAGGCGATTCTCGTGGGCGAGACGAAGCATTCGCTTGCTCTGCTGAACGGTGGCCGTGACGGAGCACGGCCCTCCCGTTACGGCGGTTTCGATCCCAAGGCGCTCGGCGAGGATGGCTTCCGTCTCGCTTCCCGCGCGCCGCATCTCGTGGCATACGGTTCGGCAAAACGCGGCGCGCTGTACGCGGCATACGAGATTCTCGAGACATACGCCGGATGCAGATGGTACGCCTCGTGGCACAGCGTGATTCCGAAGAAGGACCGCGTGGCGCTGCCCGGCGATCTCGACGACGTGCAGATACCGGCCTTCGCCATGCGCGAGCCGTTTTGGTGGGACGTGCTGCAGAACGGCGACTTCGCCGCGCGCCTTCGCGTGAACAGCCGCGCCTGGCGGCAGAACGAGGCGAAGTACGGCGGAAACTCGTTTCGCTTCGGCGGCGGCCTAGGCAGCTGCCACACGTTCAACATTCTTCTGTCGCCCGACAAGTACTTCGAGTCGCATCCAGAGTACTTCAGCATGGTGAAGGGGAAGCGTCTTAACGGACGCACTCAGCTTTGCCTGACGAACCCCGACGTGCTGCGCATCGTGACCTCGAACGTCCTCGAGCGCATCCGCAAGGACCCCGGCGCGAAGTTCTACGGCGTGAGCCAGAACGACTGGTACAACTACTGCGAATGTCCATCGTGTGCGGCGGTGGACGCCGAGGAGGAGAGCCACGCGGGCACGATGATACGCTTCGTGAACGCTGTCGCCGAGGCCGTGGAGAAGGAGTTTCCAGACGTGATAATCGAGACGCTCGCCTACCAGTACACGCGCAAGCCGCCTAAGAAGACGCGCCTCAGGCACAACGTGGTGCCGTGCCTCTGCACGATCGAGTGCGATTTCGCGCAGTCGATCGACAAGAGCCCGTTCCGGCAGAACATCTCCTTCCGTGACGACATACGCCGCTGGGCGGCGCAGACGGACCAGCTCTACGTGTGGGACTACACCACCGACTTCGCCAACTACACCATGCCTTTCCCCAACATTTACGCGCTGCAGGGCAACGTGAAGTTTTTCCGCGACAACAACGTGAAGGAGCTTTTCGAGCAGGGCGCCTACCAGGGCCGCCACGGCGACTTCGCCGAGCTGAAGGTCTGGTTGCTCGCCAAGTGGATGTGGAATCCTGAACTTCCGATGAAGCCGCTTCTCGACGATTTCTTCGCTGGCTACTACGGCAAGGCCGCGCCGTTTGTTCGCGACTACTTCGAGACCATACACAAGATGCAGATCGCCCGCTCGTCCTCGCCGGAGAGGCCGCTCAGGATATTCGACTCCGTGGCGAATTCGGTTCTCACCGACGCTTTCCTCGACTCGGCGGCTAGCTGCTGGCAGCAGGCCATAGACGCCGTGAAGGACGACCCCGCCACCTCGTACAACGTGCGCATGGCGGCGTTCTCGTTCGACTATCTGCGCCTGGAGCGCATGCGCGGCAAGGTCGGGAAGGTGCTGATACTTGCGCGGAAATCCTTGGCAAACGACGAATTGGCCAAGGCGCAGGCGCTTGCGAAGTCGCTGCTCGCGCGCATGGACGAGGCGAAGGACATCCGCCTCGCCGAAGGCCACGACCGTCACAACCGCATCCGCGAGGAGTGGCGCGAGCTTGTGGCGCGCAAGCCGTTTGACGTAAAGGTGGAATCGTCCGGCGAAGTTGAGGAACGCGACATATCCATTGCCAGAAGGGGAACGTGGGGCGACTACGTGGACGATCCGAAGGCTTTGGACGGCAAGGCGCTTAAGCTCTTCAACACGCACTTCGAGTGGTGTTCCTCGCTGGCCATGCGCAAGGTGGAGTTCGAGCCGGGCACGAAATACCAGGTGCGCGCGCGCGTTCGCGTGGAGAAGCTGCGCGACGGCGGAGAGGCGTTCTGGGCTGGCGTGTACGACCCTGTCGAGAAAAAGGGCCTTGGCGGCATCCAGCCGCGCACCGACGCGGTGAAGGACGCTGAATACGCCTGGTACGACGTCTGCACCTGGACGCCGCGCGAGGACGGCAAGGAGTACTTCTGGATTGGTCCCGGCCGCTTCGGCAAAGACGGCAAAAGCAGCATCAAGGCCGTCTATCTTGACAAAATCGAACTTTCTCCTGCCAACTAACCACCATTCACCATTCGTTGTTAATTTTCCAATTTTCCCCCTTGTCCAAACAACGCAGATTTAGTATAATACACATCTGATTTTTTTGGAAAGGCCAGAGACATGAAAGAAGGAATACATCCCAAGTACGGCGACGCCACCATCACGTGCGCGTGCGGCAACGTCATTCACACGCGCTCCACGAAGCCGGATATGCAGGTGAACACCTGCTCCGCCTGCCACCCGTATTACACGGGCCAGAAGACGATGGTCGATACCGAAGGCCGCGTCGACATGTTCAAGAAGCGCTACGCCAAGTTCGCGAAGTAAGGCGTTTCGAGGAGGCATGCGTCAGGAGCGACGGCGGGCACCTTCAGCGTGTTCGGCCGCGCTCTTGTTTTTTGAGGCATGCCCATGGTGAGGGATCATGGTCGAGAAGAGCCAGATTAAGGGAGTGCTGGATCGCTTGAGCGCCGTTGAGGCGGCGATGGGTGACCCGGCGGTGCTTGCCGATGCAAAGCGCTATCGCGAGACGGTGCGCGAGCACACTGCGCTCAGGAAGCTCGAGGTGGCGGCGAAGCGCTACTTCAAGCTGCTCGACGACATCGAGGGAAACGAGTCCCTGCTTGAAGATCCCGACTTTGCCGAGGAGGCGAAGAGCGAAATCGAGCGGCTGAAGGCGGAGGTGCCTGCTGCCGAGCGTGCGGTGCTGGCAGGCCTACTTCCTCCAGATCCCCTTGAAGGACGCAACGCCGTCTTCGAAGTGCGTGCCGGAACTGGCGGTGACGAGGCGGCGCTCTTCGCAGGCGATCTATTCCGCATGTACTCTCGCTACTGCGAGACGAAGGGCTGGAAGGTTCATGTGATGAGCGCCTCGCAGACTTCTCTCGACGGCTACAAGGAAGTTCTCTTCACCGTCGAAGGCGAAGGCGCGTACGGTACGTTCCGTTTTGAAAGCGGCGGACATCGCGTGCAACGCGTGCCGGTGACCGAAGCCCAGGGCCGCATCCACACCTCTGCCGCCACGGTGATTGTGTTCCCCGAGGCGGACGAGACCGACGACGACATTGAAATTCCCGAGAAGGACCTCCGCATCGACATCTTCTGCGCAGGCGGCCATGGCGGCCAGGGCGTGAACACCACCTACTCCGCAATCCGCATGACCCACCTGCCCACTGGCCTTGTCGCCCAGTGCCAGGACGAGCGTAGCCAGCAGCGCAACAAGGAAAAGTGTCTCGCCACCCTCAAGGCGCGCATCCTCGACCAGCGCCGCCGCGAGGAAGAGGCCAAGGCCGGCGCTTCACGCCTCTCCCTGCGCGGCAGCGGCGACCGCTCGGAACGCATCCGCACATACAACTTTCCCCAGAATCGCCTTACCGACCACCGCGTGGATCTCACGCTGTATTCTCTAGACCGCATCGTCGAAGGCGATCTTGATCCCGTACTTTCCGCCCTCCACGAAAAAGACCTCACCGACCGCATATCCACGGCGCTCGGAAAGGCGAGTTGATCAATTTTGGTGCCACGATGGCACATGACACACCAAAGGTGACACGATGTCACATGGTGGACGTGCGAAGGGGGCCTTATGGCATTGGCACGGGGATTGCTATACAATGAGTGTTGGGAAAAAATGAAAGGAAGTTGCAATATGAACACACTCATGAACATCAATCCTTGGAGCATCCTGGACGAACTCTTCGATGCTAACAGCCGCACGTTTCGTAATATGCAGGCGCGCGTTGCCGGGCGGTTTCCGCCTGTAAACGTCTATTTGGACGATCATGCGGTTATGGTGGACGTTGAGCTGCCGGGACGTACGGCGAAGGACGTTTCGCTCTCTCTGGAGCCGCAGGCCGTTGTAATTGCCGACAAGCCGGCGATTTCGGCGGACGGCGAGCCCAAGAGCGCCGAGACGCCCGCGCCGAAGTGGTCGCGCCGTCTTGACCTGCCGTTCCGCGTGGACGCCGACAAGGCGAACGCAAAATTCGAAAACGGAATCCTGCGCATCGTTCTGCCGAAGGCCGACGCGCCGGACGTGCGCCGCATCGCGATTGCGGGCTGAGGCGCATGACAGACAGAAAACTTAATACAGGAAGGAGCATAAGACATGAACGAACCTAAATACATTGTTCCGAGCGCGTCCATGAAGGAGCGTCCGGAGGATTTCGAACTGACGTTCGAGATTCCTGGCGTGGGCAAGGGCGAGACCGAGCTGCACGTGGAGAACCGCACGCTCGTGCTGAAGACGCATTCGACATACCAGAACCCGGCTGGGTTCAAGGAGGTTGCGTGCGAGTTCGAGAGGCATGACTACGCGATCAGCGTGGACCTGCCGGAGACGGCGGATCCCGCCACCGTGGCGGCGTCGCTGGAGAACGGCATTCTGCACGTGACGGTGAAGAAACGTCCTGAGACCCAGGCGCGCAAGATCGAGATATCGTAAGGTCTGCGTGCCCACGTGAAGCTGCTGAGGCTATTCTGGGAGTTTTTCAAGATCTCGCTCCTTGTAGTGGGCGGGGGATACGCCATCATCGTCGTGGCCGACGAGGTGTTCGGCCGCAAGCGGCGCATGCTGGCTGCAGGCGAGGTGCTGGAGCATCTGCCGATCTTCCAGATGGTTCCCGGGCTGATAGCCGGCAACACGGCCATCTACGTGGGGCTGAAGATAGCGGGCCGGACGGGGGCGGCTGTGGCGCTTTTGGGCGCTGCGCTGCCCTCGTTTCTTATTTTTCTCGCGGTTTCGTGTGGATACTCGTTCCTGCCCGTCGAGAATTCCTATGTGGCGGGCGCGCTGATGGGCCTGCGCGCGGCGCTCACTGGCGTTGTGGTGGGTACGATCGTGAAGGGGTGGCGCTCGGGCGTGAAGGGGGCGTATGGATATGCCACTGTGGCGGCGGCGTGTCTATTGGTGTCGGTTCTTCACTGGAACGTGGCTCTGGTGATGTTGCTTGCCATGTGCGCGGGAGTCGTGTGGAAGTTCTGCGGCGGCGCTACGCCTGCCGTGATGGCGGGCGGCGCTGGGGTGGCCGTTGAGCCGCTTTCGCGCCGTGCGCGCGTGTGGGCCGTTCTGGGAGGCGCGGCGGCGCTTGCGCTTGTGACGGTTTTTCTTGGAAGCGTGTTCTGGACCTTCGTGAAGTTCGGCTGCCTTGGCTTTGGCGGCGGGTTCGTGCTTGTGCCGCTCTATCTGCAGACGTTTGTGGGCGAAGCCGCGCAGCTGCTGCAGATTCCGGCGGAGGAGTTCTCGAACCTGATGGCCCTGACGCAGGCGACGCCTGGACCTGTGAGCGTGAACGCCGCAACTTTCTTCGGGTACAGGATGGCCGGCGTCGCGGGTGCGGCGGTTGCCACGACCGCGCTACTGTTGCCGTCGTATTTTCTGCTTACGGCCGCGTTGGCCGGGATTGAGCGGTGGAAGACGAGCCGCTTCGTGCAGGGGCTTCTGTGGGGCGTTAGGCCCGCCACGAACGCGCTGATGATACATGCCGCGATCGTGTTCGCCGGAATGAGCGTGTGGCATGGCGGCTTCCAGCCGTTCGCTTGCGCGCTTGCGGTCTTCGCGGCCGCCGCGCTTCTCACGCGCCGTCTCTCCGTGATGGTGACGATATTCCTCTGCGCTGCGCTTGGCGCCGCCTTCGCCGCTCTCTAGGCGCTTGCAATAGTAGGGAGAGTCCCCTCCCTTAAATGGGAAAACGGCACGGCGCGGTCAAGGAAGGGATTTTGGGAATATCTGAAAAATTGATTTCGCCTTGCCATGCCAAATGGGCTTTGCTATACTCTTGGCGTTGTCCTCTTTGGAGTGTTTTTGCAGTTATGCGTTTTTTCAGGACGGGTGGCTTGAACCGCAGACGCTACGAAGAAGAGGTTTCTGAAAAGTCAGATTCCATGAGGTTACCAATGAATGCAAAGAGAAAAACATATGTCATGCTGGCACTTCTCATGGCGCTCGGCGTGACGAACGTAGTGCGCGGCGATGACTTTGAGACGATTCGAAGATTTCCGAAGCCGACGCCTTTGCCTGCTTCGACGACACGCGTTGGAACAGACAAGGATGTTGCGCACAATGCCCTGCATCATAAATTTTCGGACATGGTAGGCAAGCCCGACAGGAAGGGCTCGATACACTTCAACGGCCATCCTGCCGAGATCGCCGCCTTGACGTTGGACAAGCTGGGCCTTATGAACGGCTATCCCGACGGCACGTTCAGGCCGGACCGCACAATCACAAGAGCCGAGTTCGCGGCAGTCGTGTCACGCGCGTTCAAGTTCGCAGGCAGTCCTGCGGCGGCGGCGTTTTCCGATCCTGATGGCCCCCTAATGGAGACAGAGGCAGTGAAGATGGTTGTTGCGGCGCTAGGCTATGCCGACGACGCTGCGGCGAAAGGCGGCTATCCCAGGGGATATATGCGGGTGGGAAACGAAAAATACATCTCCAGGGGCCTGAACGTGCACATCGGCGAGCAGGCAACGAGAGGCCTGGCTGCGCAGATCATGTTCTACGCCCTGGGCGCGCAGATAAAGGGCACAGGCAAAACACTGTACAACATGCACTCGGGGAAGGCCGGCAAAAGAATCGGCAGGGAATTCATAGACGCCATGCTTCAGGACTACTACTACTACCGCGAAGAGGCGCTTGAGGCAATGATGATGGCGGGCATCACCCCGCTCCGCGTGTTCGACTCGATGCTTGACGTGCTGCTGAAGAGCGCGAACAAGGAAGAAAGGATCCGAGCCATAAGGGCACTTTCCGAATTCATGATTTTCGACTTGCGGGAACACCAGATCGGCAAGACGGACAAGGCCTACATGGAACTTGTGTACGGGCGCTTGAATCTGCTCTCCGCCGGCAACATGGCAGTCATTGCGAACAATCCCTGCGAAGACGAAGACGTGCGGCTGTACGCCTTGCGCGCGTTGTACCTGCTGGACAGGGAGGATCTCGCGGAGAAGAACTCTTGGACCCTTGCCTTCAAGACAAAGGCGATGAAGGTCACGCGCCATCTGCTCAACAAGGCGCAGGACATACTTGAAATGACAGACGACGAGGCATCCGTCAACGCGCTTGTGAATGCGCTTTCGAGTTCCGACGCGGAGGTGGTGTTGAGGGCGATTGACACCTTGGGGAGAAAGGGCCGCAACCCAAATCTGGCGGGAAGGGCAAAGGCCGCAGTCCCCGCGCTGCAAAAACTGCTTGACCACGGCAATCCGCGCATTGCTGAGCGGGCATGCGTCGCCATAAGGGATCTTGGCGGCAAGCCGCGTAAAATTGTCACGCCGGTTCTCGCCCCATACGGCGGCAGCAAACAGGACGTCGTCACGATCATTGACGGCGCAGAATACAAGTATGGCGATCCAATTCCGTCGAACAAGGTAGTGACGATAAGCAACGGCAACATCGTCTTGACGTTCGACGCAGGCGACAGAAACTCGTGGGCCGGCGTCAAGAAGATGGCGACCTTCGACGACGACAGGAACCTCCTGAAAGGCTATGGCTTCATCACGTGGAATTCAGGCGCGTTCGGCAGAATCATAGAGCATGACGGCAGAAGAAGCCGCGGTCTGAAGACTGCAAACGCCGACTATGCCGAATATGCATACAAGTATTCTCCGACTGATCGTTTCCCATACTCCTTGGAGGTCGTGTACAGAGTGCCGAGAGGCGAAAGCGGATTCTACCTGTACTATACGGTCGACAAGGCGGAAGGCACGGCATCGTGTTCGCACTTGTACTGCGCGCCCATGTTCAGGAAGAGTGCGGAGGTGTGGGAATATCAGATAGAGCATGACAAGCTACAGTTCAACAGCAGGGTCGTAGAGGACTCGCGGCCGATAGACACGGAATACGGAAGAAAGGACATCTACCAGTCTGTCTACCGCAACCAGAACGGCGAGCTCAACGCCAAGCACGAGCGTAATCCATACCAGCTGGACGCGTCCATAAGCGGCAGCGCGAACGACCGGCTGGGCATGTGGATTCTGACAGTGTCTAAAGACTCGCTGTGCAAGCTCCTCAAGAACGACAACGGCATGTTCGAGGGCGAATACTTCACATGGTCGGAGCGTCCTGTTCCGGAAGGCAGGTATCACAAGGTGTACGGTCCGGTCATGGTCTATTTCAACAGGGGCGCCACTCTCATGGAAAAGTACGAGGACGCCAAGAGCAAGCTTGCCTTCGAGCAGGCGCGGTGGCCGTACGCCTGGGTTGAAGACGCCCACTACTTCGAACGCGGTTCGATATGCGGCAAAGTGGAGATGTTTGACGGCTCGTCCCCAAAGGGCGCCTATGTGGTAGTCAATGTTCCGGGCGAGACGGCGGGCAAGAAGGGCGAGCGCTATGTGACGTGGTGCCAGAGCAACAGCCCGTACCAGTACTGGACGCGTGCGGACGAAACCGGACGCTGGCGCATAGACGGCGTCCATGCCGGCGCATACGCCGTTACCGTGTGGAAAGAGGGCCATCCCGGCGAAGTCGCGAAGGGGAACGTGGCCGTGAAGAGGGCGCTCTGCACCGATGTGGGCACAATGGTCTTCAGGGAATACTCAAACGGCAGCCTCGTATGGCGCGTGGGCGACGCCGACAGAACATGGCTCTATGACTCCGAGAAGAACTTCGGCTGGGAACTGATTCACTACTACCCGATGAGATTCCCCAACGACGTCGAATTCAAAGTGGGCGAGAGTTCGCCCAAGTACGACTGGAACTATGTGCAGATCAAGATGGACACCTACCGTGCCACGCCTCTGCCGTTCAGCATTGTCTGGAACATGGACGAAGTGCCCGCCGGCCAGCCCGTGCTCACGGTTGCAACCTGCAGTTCCCGCAACACTGGCGGCTATGGGCTGAAGGTGCTTGTCAACGGCACATTGGTTGAAACTCTGGACTATTCGTCCGACGATTCAATGGTCATGAGAACTCACTCATACGGCAAGTTGATATTCAACCCGATCTCGTTCGACAAGTCATTGCTCAAAGTCGGCGCGAACAAGATAACCCTTGAAATAAACAGCGGAGCGATATCGTACGACTTCGTGCAGCTTGAATACAAGTTGAGCCCATGAACCCCGAATCATCGTGGCCGATGACGAAATAACCGTGAAGAAGGGCTTCGCGATCTTCATGCGCTAGCGCACCGCATACTGCGGCGCGTGACATCCACGCACTATCCACTAGGCACTAGGCACGCAATATGATATAATGTTATTCATGCGAACGGCAAGAAAGCACATGAGGCTTTTGCCGCGCGTCTTCTGGCGCGCGGCTGTGGCGCTTTTGTGCCTTGCCGCCTGTGTCGCGGGTGCAGAGGATGAAGTTCCTGAGAATGTGGGGCGTGTGGCCAAAAAGGCCGCGGAAATGCCGCGCATAGCGTCCAGCGCCGATGGGTTCGTGGAGATCGTCGCGGCCGACGTGCCGGGCGATTCCATGGGGTTTCGTCTGCCGCTTCTCAGATTTACCACTCAGCTTGTCGGCGAGATCGAGCATGCGTACGGCCTCGTGATGCCGCGCGCCGATGGGGCTGGACTCGTGATCCATGCGCTCGACGGGCAGACGAACGATGTGCGGGTGATTGCCCGCAGCGGCCGTCGCGACGACGGCAGGCTCGTCACGCGAATCTACCTGCCTTCGCCCGGATTCTCCAGCATCGAGGCGCTTCGCCTTGAAATCGTGCAGGCATATCTGCGCGCGTGGGCCGACCGAAATCGTCCGGACGTGCATGGCCAGGCAGCCGCAGAGCCTCCCATGTGGCTTGCCTTCGGCGTTCTCCGCGCCCGCACTGCAGACGGCGCGCACGACGACATCCGCTTCGTGCTCGAGCAGTGGAGCGAGCACAAGCTGCCGCCTTTCCCGAAGTTCTGCCTTGAGCTGAAGATTGCCACGATGCAGGACGCCGTGTACGCCGGCTACCTTGTGGCGTGGATGAAGGAGCGCAATCTGCTTCGCGCCGCTCTGGAGGGTCTCTCAATGGGAAATGCGTGGAATCAGGCGGAGTTCCTTGCGGACCTTACGGGCGAGAAGAGCGAAGAAGGTCAGCGCCAGGTGTTCAACGCTCGGCTTGAGAGGCTCTCGCATGCGGTTCTCTCCCCGGGGAGGGCGAGCGATTGGGACATCAAGAACTTTCGTCGCCAGCTGCGTCTCGATGTGCGTCCCGTGGAGGGCGAGCCGGAAGACGCCGCCACTCATACCTGCTCGTTCCGCCGCGCCATAAAGCTTCTCGCCGAACGCCCGGCCGCTGTTCGCACCGCCGCGTTGGCGAAGATGCGCGAGCTTCCGCTCTATGCCGTGAGGAGAGGGCAGCTGATGGCCGCGACGTCCGAGGCGTACAGCGAATTCCTCGTGATGCTCTCGCGCGGCGCTTCCGCGGAGAAGCTCAACGAGCTTCTCGACAAGGCCGAGTATCAGCTGGCGAGGCTGATCGGCGGACGCGATGAAAACGGTCAAAGCGGCAATACGACGCTCTCCGCTCCACAAGAGGACAAGGCCATAAGATGAAGACCGAAAAGACCATAACAGGCGACGTCGATCCGGACGTTCTTGACTATACAGTGGGCGACGATCCGGTGCTGGACATGGATCTCGTGCGCTGGGACTGCCTGGGCACGGCGGCCCATGTGACCATGCTATCCGAGATGCCGGTTGAGCCGCCCGTCGTCACCAAGGACGAAGCCGCGCGCGTGCGCGCCGCGCTCGCCTCGGTCGTTGCCGACAAGACGTTCGTCGTGCGCGAGCAGGACCAGGACGTCCACATGGCCGTTGAGACGCGCCTTACCGAGACGCTTGGCGACCTTGGCAAGAAGATCCACACCGGCCGCAGCCGCAACGACCAGGTGGCCGTTGACGTGCGCCTGCACATCAAGGACCAGCTCCATTCGCTGACGGCCGAGCTTACCGACCTTGCATCTGCCCTCGTTGCCTTCGGCCGCGCACACGACCGCGTGCCGATGGTTGGCCGCACGCACCTGCAGCCCGCGATGCCGAGTTCCGTCGGCGTGTGGGCCACCGGCCACGCCGAAATGATTCTCGACCAGACTGCAAACCTCGAGGCCGCGTACAAGATCAACGACGCTTGTCCCCTCGGCAGCGCCGCTGGATACGGGGTGCCGCTGCCGCTCGACAGGAAGCGCACTAGCGACCTTCTGGGGTTCGAGCGCCCGATGCACAACGTGTTCGGCGCGTCGATGGGCCGCGGCGAAGACGAGGCAGCGCTTCTTTCCGCGCTCGCGCAGCTGATGTCCGTTCTGTCGCGACTCGCCGAGGACATGATTCTCTTCTCGATGCCTGAGTTCGGCTACTTCACTCTGCCGCGCGCCTACTGCACCGGCAGCTCGATCATGCCGCAGAAGTACAACCCCGACGTCCTCGAACTCGTGCGCTCCAAGACGGCGCAGGTGCTCGGCCTCGCCACGGCGGCGCTCTCGATGCTGCACGCGATGCCGGGTGGATACAACCGCGACTTGCAGGACTGCAAGGGCCTCTACATGAAGGGCCTTTCAATAACGCGTACAACGCTGCGGATACTCGCGAAGTTCGTGCGTGGCATGGGCGTGGACGAGGCGAAGCTGCGTGCGGGATTCATTCCCGGCGTTTTCGCGACTGACGTGGCGCTTCGGAAGGTTGCCGCGGGAACGCCCTGGCGCGAGGCGTACCATCAGGTGCGCGACAACCTCGAGGCCCTTTCTTCGGAGAGTCCCGACGCCGCAGTGGCCGCAAAGACGCATGCGGGCGCAACGGCGGGTCTAGACTACGGAATCTACGATTCGCGCATAGCGCTTGTCGTGATGCAGACGATGAAGCGTCGCGCCGAGTTCGAGGCGAAGATGGACGCTCTTTTCACCATGTAGGACAAACGAAACTTAAAACAAGCGAAACGGAGACAACAAGTCATGAATGAAGTGGGAATAACGCTGCTGGAGGCATGGAAGTGCGGAGGTTATCTCATGTGGGTGCTGGCTGGCATCTCGGTGCTGGCGCTTGCCACGGTGATGTATCTGCTGGTGGCCCACAGAAGGGGGGCGCTTGCGCCGCGCACGCTGATGAGCGACGTGTTCAGCAAGCTGCAGGTGGGTGACCACGGCGAGGCGAGAAGACTGTGCGAGAGACGTCCGTGCGCGTTCGCGTCCATAACGCTCGCCGCGCTAGACGCGGCGCGCGGCACGCCCGCAGGGCAGCGCGCCAATGTCTCTACTGCCATTGAGACGGCGGGCGCGCACGTTGCGGAACGCCTGCAGGCGTCAGTGGACTGGCTGGCCGACCTTGCTGCGATCGCCCCGCTCGTGGGTCTGCTCGGCACGGTGCTCGGCATGTTCCAGGCGTTCAGCGGCATCGCGAGCGATCTTGCAGCCAACGCTCGTCCTGTGGTGCTCGCGCAGGGCGTTTCGCAGGCCATCGTCACCACGGCCTTCGGCCTTGCGGTGTCGATCCCGTGCCTTATCTTTCACGCTCTCCTGCGCCGTCGCACGGCGAAGCGCATCGCCTCGCTCGAGACGCTTGCGGTAATCCTCGAAAAGGCGTTCTGACATGAACTTCCGCAGAAATACCAGAAGTCACGCTCCGGCGGTGTCGATGGCGTCCCTGATGGACGTCATCTTCCTGCTGCTGTGCTTCTTCGTGACGTCGAGCGTGTTCTCGCAGTGGGAGACCGAAGTGGCGATCGCCCTGCCCACCGCGAAGAGCGCCACTGTGCCAGGGCGCATGCCGGGCGAAATCATCCTCAACCTCTCCACCAAGGGCGAGGTTTCTATTAATGGACAGAAGCTCACGCTCGAGGACGTCACGACGCGCCTCGAGCGCATTGCCAAGCTCTATCCCGGCCAGCCTGTTGTCATCCGCGCCGACAAGGCCGCGTCATACGAGAAGCTCATGGCCCTCATAGACGCCTGCCGCGCGGCGGACGTTTGGAATTTTTCGCTTGCAACCCAGGACGAGGAGGCAAAATGACAAGATTTATCGTTGCAATATCCGCCGTTGCCGCCGCTGCAACGCTTTCGGCTGATTCCAGTTCGCACTGGAACGGCGGGCGCACTGTGCCTGTTCACCGCTTCGCCCCGCGCGACGCCAACGGCGAGAAGGTGCTGGCCTCCGCGCAGCATCCTCGCTCGATATCCACCGTGCAGACTTGCTCGCAGTGCCACGACGTGGACGCCATGAAGGGCGCAAGCCACTTCCGCACGGGCCTCTCGCACGACGAGGCTGCTCCTTCCGTGGAGGTGGAGCCCTGGTTCTGGGCCGACGACTCCACCGGCACCGCCATTCCGCTTTCCCTCCGCGGCCAGGCAGGCGCGTATTCTCCGAATGAATTCGGCTTGTCATGCTGGCAGTGGACGAAGATGTTCGGCCGCACATTCCCAGGCGGTGGCACTGGTTCTGACGAGCGCGCGATGGCGAGCGCGGATGGTCCCCGCCAGCGCTGGACGGTGACCGGTCCCCTCGAGCCCAACTGCTTCGCCTGCCACCAGCAGCGTGGCTACGATTCGAGCGAATGGGCCCGCCAGGTGCTGCGCGAGAACTGGCGCGGCGCCGCCACAGCCGCTAGCGGCATCGCGGCAGTTGATGGCATGAACGAGCGCCTGGGCGAAGCCTGGGATGTCGAATCCATGCCCGACAATCCCGACGACCACCTTTTCCGCGTGCCCGAGCATCCCGTATATGACCCTGCCCGCTTCGACGCAAAAGGACGTTGCACGTTTGATCTCGGCCGCCCCAGAAACGAGAACTGCCTCGCCTGCCATTCCGTCTCGCAGAAGGGCATGCCCTCGCACGCGATTGAGGGCGACGTTCACCTCAAGCGCGGGATGAAGTGCGTGGACTGCCACACAAACGGCATCGACCACCGCATCAAGACGCGCAGCTGCGCATCGTGCCACCTCGAGGCCGATGGCGTGGGGCTGCGTCCGAAACACGCCGGCATTCCGCTCGTCCACTTCGAGAAGCTCTCATGCGCAGTCTGCCACTCCGGCGTCACCGAGAAGGGCGAGAGAAGGCTCGTGCGCACGTCGCGCGCGAACCGCATCGGCATCTACGGCCGCGCGCAGTGGGGCACCGATGCTCCGTACATAGTGGAGCCCGTGTTCGTCCGCAACGAGAAGGGCGTTGTGGAGGCGCGGCGCATGATGTGGCCGAGCGGCTTCTTCCGCGCCGCAAAGGATGGCGCGCTCAAGCCCATCCCGCCCGAAGAGGCCAAGACGCTCGCCGGTGACGCGCTTACCGTGATCGAGCGCGTGGAGGCCGCCCTTGCCATCCTCCGCGACACGGAGGGCGACGTGAACCCGGCGAATTCCGACGTTAGGCTCGGCAAGCTCAAGTTGCGCGACGACGGATCGCTGTGCTATGCCGCCGGAACTAACGAAGTGCCCATCATCGACGCGTCGCACAGCGTGTCAAACGCGTTCGACTTCCTGCTGTACACCCTCTACAACGCCAAGATGACCGAGAAGGTGGCGGCGTGCCGCAACGGCAAGGTGTACACGGTGAACTGGAAAGGCTCCGTCAGCGAGTGCGAGGGCGTGAAGCCCGCAGCCGAGGGCGAATGGCCGGTGGGAACGCTCGTTGACGACGGCAAGACGTTCAAGCCGCTCGTGGACCGCTGGACGCTCGACCAGTACTTCAAGGTGAAGAACGCCGAGCAGCCGCTCACCAAGGAGATGGTGGCGCGCGCTCTCAAGAACGCCGGCGCCGACGTGCGCTATGTCTCGGCCGGCATCGTGTTCTCGCTCGACAAGGACGGCAAGCTCGAGGAGACGCAAGGCGCACCTGAGGCTCAGCCAGTCTCCTGGCCTGTTGGCCACGACGTGCGCGCCGCCCGCCAGGCGCGCGGCGCGGAGCCGGTGAAGTGCGCCGCATGCCATACGGGCGACTCCGAGTTCTTCCTCGGCGAAGTGACGCCTGTGGGGCCCGTGCAGGAGGCCGCAGGCGCGCCCGTGAAGGAGAGCAAGCTCCTCGGCGTGTGCGGCTGTTACCACACTGTTCTCGGTTCAACTTTCGCGCTGCGTCCAGTGCTCAAGGCGACGCTATGGACTATCTTCGGTCTGATGTGCCTCTTCGCGGCCGCTGCCGCGGGAGCGTCCCTGCAGAAGCTCGGAAGCTGGCTTTCCGACAACACGAAGGAGTTCGTGTGGGGGCTCGTGAAGTGGGTGCTCGACGTTGGACTCATTCTGAGCCTTCTCTATCTGCTCGCAAGCGGCGTGATAGGATGGATGTGCGGCGGAATGTCGAGCTGGTGGCTGGTGCTCCACATGGTGGCCGGCGGATGCTTCGCAGGCTCGGCCGTACTGCTGATGGCTTTCCGCGCCAGCGAGCGCACGTCGAAGCTTTGGTGCGCCGTGGCTTGGATGCTGTGGGTAGTCTTCGCGGCCGGCGTGGTGTTCACGGCCGTGATGCCGATGATGACGGTGTTCGGCTCGCACGGGCAGCATGTGCTGCTGTGGAGCCACCGCTGCGTGGCGCTTTCGTTCGCGGCGGTGAGCTGCGCGGTGTGCTGGCTGCTGCGCCGCGGAAAGTGATGTGAAAAGCTACTCCCACACGGCCATGGACACCAAGTTCACGGTGTCCTTCGGCCCCAACGAGGCCGAGGCGCTGTGCGCCTCGGCCGCAGTTGCGTGTTTTGCCCGCATCGACGAGGTAGAGCGACTCCTCACGAAGTTCAGCGACACTAGCGACGTCGCCGTGGTGCGCGCCATTCAGTCCGGCGGAGTGGCGGTGGTGTCGCACGAGATGATGGATGTTCTAGTGGCGAGCGTGAAGGTGTGCGCCGCAACGGGGGGCGCATTCGATCCCACCGTGGAGGCGCGCAGTTTCGGCGAACTGATCCTTGACGTGGAGAATTTTCGAGTGGGCGTTAAGAACGCACCCGTGGCGCTAGACTTCGGCGGAATCGCGAAGGGATACGCGCTCGACGAGTGCGCGAAGATTCTTCGTTCCGAGCAGTACGAGCTTTCCGACTGGCTGCTGGACGGCGGCACCTCGACGCTGCTGGCCTCTGGTTCGCGCGCGCCTGGCGAGGAGGGATGGCCAATCGGCGTGGGCGGCGTGTGGAAGGACCGCACGAAGCGCCATACGGTGGTGTGGCTTTCTGGCGGCGCGCTCTCGGGAAGCGGTTTCGAGCTGCGGGGCGAGCATGTGCGCGACGTGCGAAAGGGCGGTGCGGCTGTGCGCTGGGCGCAGAGCTGGAGCCGCGCGGACTCGGCGGTAGTGGCCGACGCTCTTTCAACGGCGGCGCTTTCCCTCGACCCGCGCGAGATATCATGCGCCTGCCGCGACCTTGGCGCAAAAGTGCTTGTGGCCCGCCGTCAGGGCAGGTTCATGGATAGATTCAGGGATCCGCTTGCGGTTTTTGGCTAGGTGGACCACTTTCCACGCCGGCACAAGTTGTGGTATAATGACGGCAATCTCATCGAAAGGAGTTGCATCTTATGGAAACTACTGAGAAGAAGCTGGGATTCTTCGCCCGCCTGTGCAAGGGTCTGGCGCATCCGGTGACGACGTTCATATTCGGCGTGGCGCTGCCGTTCGCGGCGGTGTCCATTGAAATCTGCACGGGAATGTGCGACGAGGCGTTCAGCAACCCGCTCACCGGCAACGTCGCAATGCAGCTAGCGATGTCGCTCGTGCCGGTGTGCAACTTCATCGTGTGGCTGAGCTGCCTGAAGGGATGGGGCGTGGGCAGCAGATGTCTGCGCGCGCTGTGCGGCCTCTCCTTCGGCATCGCGGTGGTGTATGCCGTGGCGTTCCTTCCGCTGGCGGTCGTCGGCGCGATATTCTGCTGCTTGGCGTTCTGGTACTTCGGAGTTGGTCTTTTTGGCATTCTGCCGTCCGCTCCGCTCTTCGCCGCCCTCGCCGCGCTTGGATTCAGGCGAAAGCTGAACCGGCTGCGCGAGGAGGCTGGCGGCGCCGCGGTGAAGGGTTTTGCCTGGGGACTATCCGCGGCGGCGATAATGTGGCTGGCGCTGCTCGCAGTCCACATCGTGATGGCATACGGCGTGAGCCTCGCCGCGAGAGACGACGCGGCGGAGTCGGCAAAAGGCGTTCGCATTCTGCGCACGCTGGCGAATGAGGACGCCGTTTGGGACCTTCTGCATCACTACGGCTCGCGCGACAACCTGCTTGCGCCATGGGCTTTTGTCGAGTGGAATCACGAGCAGATCTCGATGGAAAAGCGGCGCCTTATCTTCTACCGCGTCACCGGGCAGGACACAGATGCTCAGGACTGGTGGAGAAGAGGTGCCAGAAGACGGCGCTTCCTAAGCTGGGACGCCTTCGCCGGCGGCGAGAAGATGGGCGGCGTGCTCGACGGCCTCTCGCTCAAGGGCTCCAGCTACACCACCGTCGTTGACGAGCCGGGCTGTGCGGGATATGCCGAGTGGACGCTCGTCTTCTCCAACGAGCGAAACTGGAATCAGGAGGCGCGCGCCCGCGTGGCGCTGCCGCACGGCGCCGTTGTCTCGCGCCTGACGCTCTGGATAAACGGCGAAGAGCACGAGGCCGCGTTCGGCACAAGAGGCCAGGTTCGCCGCGCCTACGAGCAGGTGGTCAGCCGCAACCGCGACCCCGTGCTCGTGAACGTGTGTGGTCCCGACCAGGTGCAGGTGCAGTGCTTCCCCGTGCCGCCGAAGGGCGAGATGAAACTGCGCCTCGGAATCACTGTGCCACTCAAGCCATCCGTCGACGGCAAGACGGCCCTGCTCCCCGCGCCCGCCATCACCGCGCACAACTTCAGCATCCCTGACGATCTTCTTGGCATGCCTTCCGACGAGACGAAGGCTCTATCCGCGCCGCCTGCGCCCGTTGCAGTGTGCGCCGACGACAAGCTGCTCTCCGCACTGCCTGTAGTGGGACGCGCCATCATGCAGCGCGCGAGCCTCGCCCCCGCTTGGAAGCCGAAGCGCGTGGCCGTGGTGATTGACGCCTCCGCCTCGATGGACGACTTCTTCAAGAAGGACGCCGCACGTTCACTCGCCGCGCTTCCCGCCGACGTTCCGGTCGATCTGTGGCTCGTTGGCGACGTCGCTCCATCCGCGCCCACTGTCTCCTCGCCCGCGAGCGACGTCGGCCGCGCGGCCGCCTTCGAGAAGGCGCTCGTTGGCCAGGACCGTGTGGGCGGACGCTGCAACCTCGTCGCGCTCGTGAAGGCGTTCGAAAGCCTAGCCCGCTCTGGCGAGTTATCCGCGCTCGTGTGGATACACGGAGCGCAGCCCGTCGTGTCGCAGACGGCTGACGTTCTTTCCGCCAAGATCGCCGCCGCCGCGAACGTGCGCGTGTTCCTCTGCCAGGTTTCGTCCGGAACGTGCGAGATTACTGGCGCGCTTGCGCCGTCTCTCTCGATATCCTCCTGCTCCGCTGCGGCCATCAACAACGGCGCCGCCGGAACGCTTGAAGGACTCTTCTCCGGCTGGGGCACGCAGGGATGGCAGATCACCCGCGCGAACGTCGCGCGCGCCGACGTGCCGCCGGGTGCCGTGCAGGCGGGGCGGCATCTCGGGCGGCTGTGGGCGGCCGAGGAGGTTCTGCGCACGTACAAGGTGGGCGATCCCGTCAGCCTTGAGAAGGCGCAGAAGTTCGCATTGCCGTGGCAGATCGTGACGCCCGTGACGGGAGCGGTGGTGCTGGAGACGGCCGAGCAGTACAAGGCGAACAACCTCAAGCCTGCGGACTCCGAGTCCGTACCCACCACGACATCCTCCTCGGTGCCTTCCGTGCCGGAACCTGGCACTGTGTGCTGCCTCCTGCTGGTCGCCCTTGCGGTGGCGTTCGTTGCGGTGCGCCGCGCGCGGAATGTGCGGCGGGCGTAAAGTGCGCGTGTGCGTGGAGAGGGCGCTTGCGGCGCTTGCGTGGGCAGGCGCGCTGTGGCCGCTCTGGCGGTGGCTGGGCGCCCGCTTTGCAGAGCCGTTCGACGCGGGTATTGCCGCGTGGACGGCGCTCGTGGTGCTGATCGTTGACGAATGGAGGTGTGCCGGGTGGAAGGCGTCCACGCCGAGTGCAGGCGCGTATTTCGCGGCGGCGTGCGGCCTTGCGCTGTTCTGGGCGCTGCGTCCGTTTCTGCCGATAACGCTCTGCGGCGCGTTAGGCGTTGTGGGGGGCTTGCCGATTCTCCTGCCGGGCGCGCGCGACCAAGGTATGCTGCCTGCGCCGCTCGCCGGGCTTGCCGTGGCCGGAATGCCGTCCCTGCTAGTGGCCGACATGTTCCTCGGCGTGCCGCTGCGCCTCATCTCCACTGTGTCAGCCGCCACGCTTCTGCGCCTTGCCGGCTTTGATGTTGCGCGCAATGGAATGGAGATCGCGGTGGGCGGCGTGCCGGTGTGGGTGGATGCTCCCTGCGCCGGCGTGAAGATGCTCGGCGCTGGCCTCGTGGCCGCTCTCGTGATCGCGCAGATATGGCGTTTCAGGTTCTGGCGCACCGCGCTTGCGGCTGCGATCGCGGTCGTTGCGGTGTGCGCGGCGAACGTGGCGAGAGTGACCGTGCTCACGCTGTTCGCGGCGCATGGACACCCCCTTGGTTCGTTCGCGCACGAAGTGGTTGGATGTGTGGCGCTTGCGCTTGCGCTTCTTGCCGTCGTGTACATGCCGCGTTGTGGGTTTCGAAGTTTCTGGTTTCGAGTTTCTGGTTTCTTATTTCGAAATGGTAGGGAGCGCCTCCCTAGTGCGCCGAATGGTAGGGCGCGCTCGCCGAGCGCGCCGCAATGCCGGGTGAACTTGATTCCACGTTTCATTTCCATTTCCGTCTTTGCTGTTGCCGCTCTCGTGTGCATCGCATTCCCCATGCCGCCGAGGGAAGCCGATGAGCAGGCAGCACATGGTTTTCCCGGATGGCCGGTGCAGTTTGAGGGAGAGGCGATAGCGGAGGAGCCGCTGAGCGAGTTCGAGAAGGACTTTGCAAAGAGCTTCCCGGGAAAGATCGGACGTTTCCGCGCGGGTAGGTGCATTGTGATTCTGCGGTGGACGACTCGCCTTACGCACCGGGTGCACGGGGCGGCGTACTGCCTTGAGGCGACAGGGTGGAAGATCGAACCTCGTCCGCTAGAGGCGCGTGCCGATGGCGCATGGTCGGCGTTTCGCGCCACACAGGGCGGAAAGACGCTGCATGTGCGCGAACAGGCGCGCGACGTGTCAGGAGCCACGTTTGCCGACGTGCCGGCATGGTTCTTCAGTGCCCTGCTCGGCCGTTCCGTCGGTCCCTGGTGGATCGTCACCGTTGCCGAGTAGGCTACCAGGCACCAACGTATCCCGGGGACAGTCCAACGTATCTCGGGGACAGTCCAACGTATCTCGGGGACAGTCCAACGTATCTCGAACGTATCTCGGGGACAGTCCCATTAAGACTTGCGGGGACTGTCCCCGTCATCTGTTCGCAATGGGGACTGTCCCCGTCATAGTTCGCAATGGGGACTGTCCCCGTCATAGTTCGCAATGGGGACTGTCCCCGTCATCCGTTCATAAAGTTCGCAATGGGGACTGTCCCCGTCATCGACTGTCCAATGGCTCTTTCGCATGGGCGTAATTCTTGACAATCTTTTAACATTTATCTTGCCGAAAATGTGCGATAATATTCATGTCTTCGGCGCGCACTGGGACGTGCCGCTTCGAAAAGGAAAATTGATCAAAAAAGGAAAGGGAAATGCAATGGCAAGAAAGAACCGGATGTCAATACC
>Ga0310695_10005539_pt1 | contig 21941 bp, 21 predicted proteins | sample RumenRJG_04DNA_FD_203882 | JGI IMG/M metagenome (GOLD analysis project Ga0310695, IMG submission 203882) | Bovine rumen microbial communities from Lethbridge, Alberta, Canada - RJG_04 (v2) (version 2) | ecosystem: Host-associated > Mammals > Digestive system > Stomach > Rumen | place: Canada...
GCAGGATCCCGAATAATCTCTTCTTCATCGATCGTTTCTCCTGTTTGTATTTGCGGCTGTTATATCCTCTGCAAACATCCTGTCTGTTCCAAAAAAATTACTAAATATCAAGCTGATTCTATCACAAATCTCTTGTCAATTACGAGTTTTATACAAAAATAATTCTGCCTGTTATATGCATTCAAGCAGCCTGAATTGCAATGTATTGCGGCACCATCAGTAACATATTGGTGCCGCCTTGTGACCTCTATCGGAGGAGCTCGCCCACAGATCAATGATTCCATCATTACGGCAGCGTCGTTATGACTGTAGGAGCATTACCTTGCGTAGTCGTCTCTCATGGGAGTGGAGTGTTCCTGATTGGCTCTGGTCCTGTACCTGTCCACAAGAGCCTTGGTCATCTTCATGGCCTGATCCTCAGTCAGGGTGATGCCGCGGCTCATGCGCTCGTGGTTCTCATCCCAGTCCCTCACATCGATCTTCGGTTTGCCGCCGTTCCATGCGACCACGTTGATCCCCTGAAAACTCGTGATTTCGTTGCAAACAAAGAGCCCCGGAGATTTCTCTCTGAGGCAGTTCGAATTGGTGGAAGCGGTGGGAGTCGAACCCACGTCCAAGAGCATTTCCGGAAAACTTTCTCCGAGCGCAGCCGGTCGATGTTGTTTCGCGCGCCCCTCGCCGATCCGGCAGACTTGGGGTTTTGCTATCCCGTGGATACTCCTGCGCTACCGGGCGCTCACGCAAGAGGTCCCTGCATTGATGACGCCGGATTCTCAGGCTGCAGGTGACCTGAGGCCGACGCGCGGGGCTGAACTATGCAGCCAGTGCGAAGTTGTTTGAAGTTTTAGCGTTTCTTTTAAACGGGTACTTTTAACGTGGATCACCGCCACGGCTCGCTTATCTTCGTTCCACACACCTGTCGAAACCTTTACGCCCCCGTACTTTGCGGGCTGAACCATGCAGCCGGCGCGGAGTTTTAAAGATGTGCAAAAGGCGGCAGTTCTCACCGCCGCCTAATATTATACGCTTATTCCGGGTTTGTCAATAAACTACCTGTTCAGAGCTTTGTTTCTGATCATTGCGATCAGCATCGCCATGGCAGCCATCATTATTACCGACCACACAGCGAGCTCTTCCCTGTCTCCGGTGTTCGGAGAAGAGGCCCTGTATCCTTCGCCGCTGTCATCATCATCATCGACATCAAGATCGACCGAGAGTATGACTCCGCCGCCCTTAGGTATCCTGACATACCAGAATCCGTCGTCTCCCTTGATGAGTTCAAGCTCTTCGTCGTCATCCCAGTATGCATGCTCGAGTTCATAGCCGTCCGGGATATCGATCCTGACTCTTATCTCATCGCCTTCATAGGCGGTGTAACCGTACTCGCCCTTTTCAAGATCCGGAAGGCTGATGTAATCAGTGTCCTTGATCCTGATGATGTATTTGATGGTCTTCTCGAAGGCTCTGTTTATGGCGCCGCTCTTGTCGAGCGCGACGAATTCCTTGCCTTTCTTATCCTTGTTGACAACGATCTTCCAGGCTGTCACATTGACTTTTCCTTTGGCTCCCGGCGTGCAGGCGTTGGTGATTATGCCAGCTTCCCCGCCCTCGACCGTTCCGGTAACCACGACATCGATGCGGCTCCCTCCGGTCACGCTCAGATCAAGACCGGTCTCTTCAGCCGTGAGGTCGCCGTCAATAACGACGCTGACGCTTGATCCGCCGTCTGCCTTTGCTTCTACTCCGTCATCTTCATACGATTCCACGTCGCCGTCTACTTTGACCGTTGCCGTCCCGCCGTTTTTCGCCTTGGCCTCGATCCCGTCCTCATCGGCCTCAACATCACCGTTTATGACCGCAGATGCCTTGCCCTTATCCGCCTCGACCACGACGCCGTGGCCCTCGTCGGATTCAACATCGCCGTTGACTGTGGCCGAAGCGTCTGAGCCTTCGCCTTCCGCAGTTACTTTGACGGCGTCAGCCTTCTCAGTCGTTACATCTTCATCCACCGTTACCGACTTCTCCTGACCGGCTCCGGCGCTGACATCGACGGGCTGGTCCGTGCCGAACGCCATCACGCTGCCGGCGCAAAACAGCAAAGCGAACGAAAACAGGATCGTTATGAGTGATCTTGTGCTGTTTCTCATAGGTTCCCTCTCTCTTTGCTGCATATCAGTCGTTATCGATTTCCTTGCTTGTGATATCGCCCGTTACAGCATCCACATCGTAATCGTACTCTGTCGTTCCCTGATAGAAATTGACTTCATACTCGTATTTGCCGAGGTCGTCATCGTAGTCAAGGTGAGAGGTCGGATTGCTGACCTGATCCTTTGACAGTCCCGCGTCGCCGAGCGCGATCTCGAGGGCCTTGTCCTCTCCGATGTATTCGTCGTTCCCATTGCCTGCTGGCGCAGTCGTATCTGTTGCTGGCGCTGTGGTATCTGTCGCAGGCGCTGTCTCCGTTGCAGGCTGCTCTGTCTGTGTGTCCGTGCTCTGATCCTGCGCAGGCTGCTGCACCTGTATGCATCCGCCGAGACTCAGCATCATCATGACGCTGAGCGCGAGCACGAGTACGGCGCTGATATGTTTTCTGTTCTTCATTATATTTCTCCTTCCGGCAATGGTTTGAAACTGCAATAATTGTTACCCTGTAATTATGCTTCACTCCTCCGTTATTTTCAAGTGCGGAGGTGCGGATATCAGAGATGGATTATCCTCATCGAGTTGGTCTCCGATCTCTGGTAACTGCGTCTTCCGGACACCAGGCCCGCCACGAAAACGAGGATGTCTCCCTCTGCCGCAACGCCGGTATCCCTGATCACCTCAAGACAGTCTTCGATGAGCTCGTCCGTCGAGTCCGCCCTGTCAGCCAGATGCGGCCTCACTCCCCACAGCAGCATCATCTGCCTTACCGTTGCAGGGTCCGGCGAGAAGGCGTGTATCTCCGCTCCCGGATGACACTTGGATACGGACATCGCGGTGCTCCCGGATGAGGTAGGAGCGATTATCGCCTTAGCCCCCAGCTTCTCAGCCGCCGTGACCGCCGCCATGCAGGTAGTCCCGGATATCGAGGCTGACTGGCTGTATATCTGCGTCAGGTATTCGGTGAACTGCTCGGTATATTTCGTGATCGACGCCATCATCTCAAGCGCCTCGACAGGATATTCTCCGCTCGCTGTTTCTCCCGAGAGCATCACAGCATCAGATCCCTCGTATACGGCGTTCGCGACGTCGTTCACTTCCGCTCTTGTCGGACGCGGGTTCCTGATCATGGAGTCGAGCATCTGCGTCGCCGTTATGACGATCTTCCCTCCGGCGTTGGCCTTGTCTATCATCTCGCGCTGCAGCTGAGGTATCATCTTCGGCTCTACCTCTACGCCCAGATCGCCCCTTGCCACCATGATCCCGTCCGACGCCTCTATTATTTCGCCGAGATTCTCGATCCCCTCGCGGGACTCTATCTTCGCGATTATCTTCGCTTTTGATCCGGCCTCTTCGATCATCTTCCGTATCCTGTTTATGGTCGCGGCGTTTCTGACGAACGAGGCCGCGATGAAGTCGAAATCGTTCTCAAGTCCGAACGCTATGTCTTCTACGTCCTTATCGGTAAGATCCGGCAGCCCTACGCTGACGCCGGGGAGGTTGATCCCCTTGCGCTCATCGAGCATGCCTCCGGTGACCACCGTGCACAGCACGTCCCTTCCGCTGATCTCATCGACCTTCAGTTCGATCGTTCCGTCGTCAATCAGCACGGTGCAGCCTGCGGATATGTCGTCCGCAAGACCTTCGTACGTCGTATATACGAGGGCGGCGTCTCCCTCAGCATCCGTTTTTCCATGCATCGGGGACAGCCTGACCCTGTTTCCCTTTTCGAGCATCACAGGGCTGTGCCCTTTGAGCAGGCCGGTCCTTATCTCGGGACCTTTGGTGTCGAGCAGCATCGCAATCGGTCTTCCGGCCGCTTTCGCGGCCCTGCGCACCCTTTTGAGCATCTCGAGCTGGCTCTCGTGGGTTCCGTGCGAGAAATTGAACCTTGCGACGTCCATCTCCTTTACCAGTTCATTCAGTACGGAGTCATCCGACTCCCTCGGTCCCATGGTGCATACTATCTTGGTTTTTCTCATCGTTGTTCCTCTTTTATTTATATCAGCACTGTAACTGTATTCGGCAGCTCCGCGTCAGGATCGTAAGTATAGCTCATGTCGCGCACCGACTTCCTCAGCATGTCGTACGACATCCTGTTGTCCGTATCCGTCGGATCGAAGCGCGCTCCGCTGTATGACAGCATGACTGTCGCCTTATCCTCTTCCCTGGAATATTCGGCCAGGATATGCGCCGGCAATATGCCTTCGCGGGGCAGCATCTGCTGGCCGATCTCCTCCAGCGTCAGTCTGATGCGATACTTCACGTTCAGCGGTATGTTGTTCTTGAGGCACCAGCGGTCCAGCTCGCTGTCTATCGCCGCGAATCCGGCGGCTTTGTCCCCGATGTGCAGCTCGAGCACTTTGAGATTATGGATGAACCTCTTCGTGAGCTCCTTCTGCGGATCGTCGAATATCTGCTCCGGTGTCCCGTCTTCATATATCACGCCCTGATCCATGTAGAACACCCTGTTGGATATGGTTCTGGCAAACTCCATCCCGTGAGTCACTATCATCATCGTCCTGCCGCTTTTGGCAAGATCGCTGATGACAGCCTGCACCTCCGCCAAGTTGGCCGGGTCCAGCGCGCTCGTAGGCTCGTCGAGCAGTATCACTTCCGGGTCCATCGCCAGGGTGCGCGCGATCGCCGCCCTCTGCTGCTGCCCTCCGGACAGCTCGTCCGGATACTGAAGCTCGCTTCCCTCAAGACCCACTCTGATCAGATGCTTCATGGCCGTATCGTAGGCTTCCTGCTCCGTTCTTCCGAGTATATCCATCTGCGGGATCATCAGATTCTCTATCACCGTGAGGTGAGAGAAGAGGTTGAAATGCTGGAATACCATGCCCATCCTGCGGCGTATCCCGGTAAGGTCCTTCCCGTGCGCCGTGATGTCCTCTCCGTCGAGAAGTATCTTCCCTCCCGTCGGACGGTCAAGCATGTTTATGCAGCACAGAAGAGTGGACTTTCCAGTGCCGGACGGTCCTATGACCGCGATGACATCACCGTCGTTTATAACGGCATTCACATCTTTCAGAGGCGCCGCGTTCTCATACTTCTTTTCAAGGTGTACAAGCTCTATCATCTGCGGTCCACCCCCTTCAGTATATCTTCGCGGTTCCTTCTCTTCGGGTCGAACATAGGCTCCGCCCTTTTCGCGATGACGTTGAGCAGGGCCTCCAGGATGAAGTAGATCACCGCGATGGATACAAGCGGGAAGAGCGCATCGTAAGTCCGGCTGCGCACTATGTCCGCCATCTTGGTCAGATCCTGCACCGCGATATATCCTACTACCGCGGTCGCCTTCAGAAGCGCGCTCATGTCGCCCCTCAGCGGAGACAGTATGTAAGGCATGGCCTGAGGAAGCACTATCCTGTAGAAAGCCTTCCTCGTTCTTCGCGGAACCATGGTCCTTTACCATCGCGGTCACCTCGACGGTCATTACGGGATTCGAAAAATCCAGAGCCTCCTCGTACTCGGGCAGGTAATAGAGATTTGACATCACACAGTCCACGTCCCCGGCCTGCGCCGCGGATATAACGCCTCCGAAATCATATACCTTCAGGTGCAGACCCGCTCCGAGCCATGCGGCGAAGCGCCTTGCCAGTTCTATATCGTATCCCGACAGATCTGTCCCGACAAAGAAGGACCAGGGCTCTATCGTCCCCGTCGTAGCCACCGTGACGGCGTACTGCGGGTCATCTGCCGGCGGGATATAAGGCATTACATAGTTCTCATCGACCGCCCAGCGCTGATACATGTCATCGAGCGTTCCGTCTTCCTTCTTTTCCTTCAGGAACTGATTGAGCTTGTCCTTCAGGTCCGGTATATTTGATTTTCGGGAGATCGCTATGGCGACGGTATTATCACAGTAAGTTTCATCCAGAATGCGCACTCCCGACACGCCGTGCTCGATGGCCCTTTCCATCTGGATGCGCTGTGAAATGCACGCATCGACCTTGCCGGTCGAGACCTCCTGATACGCCGGGAATATGTCAGTGTACGATTCTATCTTCGCGTGTCTGAACTCCTTCATCACCTTGTTCGCTTCCGGAGTGCTGGTGGCTATCGCAACGACATTTCCCTCTTCATCGAGCTGGTCCAGTGAAGTGATCTCGTCATTTCCCTTCACGCACGCGCACAAGAGAAGCACGGCGGTCATCACCGCGGCGATCGCAACGGTCTTCATGTATTTCATAAATGCTTTTCGTCCGCTCATCATCCTCAGCCCTGTGATCCGAGTTTTTACTCAGCTTTTCCCGCAAGGCCTATCTCTTCAGCGTGCTCTTCCATCCCTCTGATGCAGATCTCAGCCACATCGCGGACCTCCATGCCCAGCATGTCGCAGCCCTTCTTTATGATCTCACGGTCGCACTTCGCGGCGAACCTCTTGTCCTTGAACCTCTTCATGAAGCCCTTCGGCTGCATTCCGATTATGCCGTCGTCCCTCAGGCGTCCGTAGGCCTGGATTATCCCCGTCAGCTCGTCCACGGCAAAGAGGGACTTTTCCATGTTCGTCAGCGGCTCGACATCGGTGCAGATGCCGTATCCGTGCGCCATTATCGCCCGCACATCCTCAGGATCGACTCCCGCGTCCAGCAGCGGCTGCTCCGTGTGCTGCAGGTGCTCATCCGGATACTTCTCGTAATCGTAGTCGTGCAGATAGCCGACAGCCATCCAGTGCTCCTTGTCCTCGCCGAAGTGCTCAGCCATGGCTCCCATGGCAGCCATGACGTTCAGCGCGTGTATCCTGAGATGCTCCTCAGTCACAACTGCGTCATTGAGTTCCTTTGCCCTTTCAAGTGTAAGCATAAGTCCTTGTCTCCCTCCTTATCTGTCCGCTGCTGCGGAATTTCTGTTTTCGAGTATCTCTTCAAGGGTCCCCGCAAACATCACGAGCCCCTCTCTGTCAGCTTCCGTGAACCTTCCCTTCGAGGGACTGTCGATGTCGAGCACTCCGTATATCTCTCCGTTCCGGTGAAGCGGGACGACCAGCTCCGAGCGGCTCGCCGCATCGCAGGCTATGTGCCCCGGAAATTCGTGTACGTCCGCGACCAGGACCGCCCTGTCTTCGCTGACCGATGTTCCGCAGACTCCCCTGCCTTTTTCTATGACTGTACAGGCGGTCTTCCCCTGGAAGGGCCCGAGTTCCAGCCTGCCTCCCCGCATCAGATAGAAGCCCGCCCAGTTTATGTCTTCGAGCGACTCCCATATCAGGGCCGAAGCATTCGCAAGGATGGTGATGTCCCAGCTGACGCCTCCGGAAAGGCTTATGAGCTGTTTTTTCATGAGATCGTAGTCCGTCATCGCTGCCCCTTTTCTTCTGTTCTTTTATCTTCCGGCACAAGTTCGGATACCGCCGCGGCTCCGAGTATCAGGGCGGCGCCCATGACTGTCTGCGCTGTCACCGGCTCTCTCAGGAAGAACGCCGAGAGAAGGACTGCCTCTACCGGATCTATGTAGCTCAGTATGCCGACAGTCTGCGCCGGCAGCCTGTTGACTGCGTCGAAATAAATTATATATCCGATGCCCGTGTGCAGGAATCCCAGCACCAGCAGGCAGATCATGCCGGTGACTGTCACCCTTGCAGCCTCGAAGGCCCCTGTCGCCGCCGAATAAGGCAGCATTATGAGCGAAACCAGAGCAAGCTGAACGACCGTCGTGCTGACCGGAGAGATGTCCTTCATGTACTTGTTGATCAGCACGACCATCGCGTAGAAGAAGCCTCCCGCAACGCCGAACATCGCGCCTTTCATTTCGGAGATGTGAAAGCCCGTCTGAAGCACCCCCGATACCAGCACCATGCCGCCGAAGGCAGCCGCAACGCACGCGAGCCTGCGGGCGGTCAGTTTTTCTTTCAGCACGACAGCCGCCGCGAGTATGTAGAATACCGGCTGCATGTAGTAGCAGAGAGTGGCTGTCGCGATGGTCGTGTATCTGTAGGCCTCAAACTGGCATATCCAGTTGAAGCACATGAACAGCGAGCTGAGGCACAGCCAGCCGATGTTTCGCCTGATCGCCTCCGCTTCAGGCTTCTGACCCCGCAGGGCGAGTATCACCAGGATTATGAGGACGCCGGCAAAGGCTCTTCCGAGGCAGATGATACTTGACGGCATGTCGATAAATCTCGACAGCGTCCCTATCGTGCCGAACAGCATCATGGTGAATATGAGCTGCGCTCTTGGATGGCCTTCTTCCCTGCTCCCCATCTTCTCTCCTCTCTTCCGCTAATGATACCATTTTCTGCAGGTATCAAAAAGGACCGCCTTTTATCAGGCGATCCCTTTTATGTCACTCGTCTTCAGGCTGCCGCCCGGAATTTTGTCCGGCGCTGCCGCCCTGCTACATATTGCCCGAGCTGTACTTGTTGAGCAGATCGTGCTTGAGGTTCCACAGCGGCTTGCTGAGGTCGACATAGTAGATCTGCGGATTCTCGAATCTGAGCATCTCGCCCCAGAGAGTATCGACCTGAGTCCTGCAGGTCTCTCTTATCTCTTCTATGCCGGGCTCTCTGTACACGAGTTTTCCCCTGTCGAAGATCTTTACCAGAAGCTCCTTTGCCTCGTAGTTCTCGAGGACCTTGCGCTTCCATACGGCGTTCGGGTCGAATATCTCGTAAGGCTTCCCGTCCGGTACCGGCTCGTCGTGCAGCATTATCACATCGGCGAGAGCCTTTCCGCTGTCCTTGCTGAAGAATCTGACGACCTTTTTGAAACCCGGGTTTGTGATCTTCTCGATGTTCTCGGATATCTTCATCTTCGGCACGAGTTCATCGCCCTTGCCTATGCCGGACAGCTTGTACACGCCGCCGAAGACAGGCTCGGATCTGGCGGTGATGAGCCTCTCGCCCACGCCGAAGGAGTCTATCTGCGCTCCCTCGAGGATGACATCTCTGATGATGTACTCGTCGAGCGAATTGCTGATGACTATCTTGCAGTCCTGAAGGCCCTCGGCGTCGAGCACCTTGCGGCACTCCCTCGTAAGGTAGGTGATGTCTCCGGAGTCTATGCGGATGCCCATCTTCTCAGGCTTCAGCTCTTTGAATACCTTTATGGCATTAGGAAGTCCTGATTTGAGCACGTTGTATGTATCGATCAGAAGCGTCGCGTTCTGGGGATAAAGCTCGGTGTATGTCCGGAACGCCTCGTACTCGCTGTCGAAGCTCTGTATCCAGCTGTGAGCCATCGTGCCAAGCGCCGGAACGAAGTGGTTCCTGTCGGCTATGGTGCATGCCGTCCCCGCGCATCCGGCGATGTAGGAAGCCCTCGCTCCGTAAACCGCGGCGTCGGCGCCCTGCGCTCTTCTCGTGCCGAACTCCATTACCGGCCTGCCCTGGGCGGCCCTCACTATGCGGCTCGACTTCGTGGCGATCAGCGACTGATGGTTGAACTGCATCAGTATGAAGGTCTCGACGAACTGCGCCTGGATCAGCGGCCCTTTGACGATCATGACCGGCTCGTACGGGAATATCGGCCATCCCTCCGGCACCGACCATACGTCGCATTCGAATTTAAAGTTCTTCAGGTAGTCCAGGAATTCCTCGGAGAATGAATCCTTGCTCCTCAGGTATTCCAGATCCTCTTCCCTGAAGCTGAGCCTCTTCATGTAGGCTATGATCTGCTCGAGTCCCGCCATGATGGCGAAGCCTCCGCCGTCCGGAACTCTTCTGAAGAACACGTCGAAGCAAGCCTCGGCATCCCTGTTGCACGAATTGAAGTAGCCGTTGGCCATGGTGATCTCGTAGAAATCGGTCAGCATGGTCAGGTTGTAGTCGTTAAGCATCTGGTAATCTTTTTTGTCCATATCAATTTACCTCTTACTCTGCGTTCCCGTCAGGAGCCTCTTCGGCCGCGGGTGCTTCTTCGGCAGGTGCTTCTTCAGCAGGCGCGGCCTCTTCGGCAGGCGCTTCCTCAGCCGGAGCTTTCTCTTCAGCAGGAGCGCTGTCTTCAGCCGGAGCTTCTTCAGTGACCTCCTCGGTCACGGTCTGATTTTCGATCATCTTCTTCGGATAGTCCAGGATGACCTGCATGCGCCAGAAGATGACGCCTGCCGCTATCGCCACGATGATCAGGGCGAGCACGACGTCGTTTATGTTGTGAAAAAAATTCTTTATATGTCTCATGTCTGTCTCCGCGTCGCATAAACGTACAAAATAAGTATACCGACAGCGCCTGCCATTTGCAACGAGACGGCCTCCGGCTATACAAACATTAATATCCGCGGGCCCTTCCCGATGTTGAGGATAAAGCCCTGCCGTGGTACAATATGTAGTGTTGTACGACTCACCGGGAGACAGACCATGAGAGAGATCATCATCACGGCAAACGATGCGGGCCGCAGGCTCGACAGATTTCTGAGGAAGTACCTTCCCGGCGCTTCTCTCGGCGAGGTGTATAAGATCATCCGCAAAGATGTCAAAGTGGACTCAAAGCGCAGGAGCGAGTCCTACATGCTGAGCGAGGGCGAGACTCTGACGCTCTACCTTTCGGACAGCTCGCTTGCTTCGCTGGGAGCGCCGGATCCTTCCGGCAGCGGGGGCAGACCCGCCGGTCAGAAGAAGACTAAGCGCAGCTTCGGAACTGTCTACGAGGACGGCAGCATCCTGATAGCAAACAAGCCTTACGGTCTTCTGACGCACGGCGATTCCCGCGAAAAGAAGGACCATCTCGCCAACCAGGTGAAGGACTACCTGGCAGCGGAGGGGGCGTACGATCCGCGAAGCGAGAAGGTCTTCGCGCCGGCTCCGGCAAACAGGCTGGACCGCAACACGACGGGCCTCGTGCTCTTCGGAAAGACCGCCGCGGCGATGCGCGGACTCAACCGCATGATCAGAGAGGACAGGATCAGAAAGTTCTATCTGACCATAGCCTGCGGCGAGATCAGACAAGATCTGCATCTGTCCGGAGTTCTGATGAAGGACGAAGCGTCGAACAGAGTCACCGTCACGGATCCGGGCCACGGGGACTGCCTCCCCGGGCAAAAGAAGATCGGGACTGTCGTCAGACCGCTCAGGACGCTGCGATTCGGAGACGGGCTTTGCGCCACGCTGTGCGAGGTCGAGCTTCTGACGGGCAGGACCCATCAGATCAGGGCCCACCTTGCGAGCGCGGGGCATCCGCTTATCGGCGACAGCAAGTACGCGGGACGCTCAGTGCGTGAGATAAACCGGTACATGCGCGACCGTTTCGGGCTTACGACGCAGCTGCTCCACGCAGCCAGACTGGAATTTTCGCCTGATATCGGAGATGCGGAGGGACTGGGATATCTGGCGGGCAGGTCGTTCGAAGCGGCCGCCCCGAAAAGATTCAGTGAGATACTGGAGAAACTGAAATGAGATCGGACAGATACAAAAAAAGCGAATACGAATCATCGATGAACAACGAAGACCGCCACGACTTCTGGGCGGGCACCCCTCAGGGCGAGCACCGGGAGGCTCCGACGAAGGCCTCGGCGGCCGGAGGGTTCTTCAAGAGCCTTCTGATAGACATCATAATAGCTCTGATACTGGCCGCCATCGTGCTCTACTTCGTAAGGCCGACCATAGTCAAGCAGACTTCGATGGAGGACACCCTGCACGAGAACGACTACATGATCATGTACAGGCAGGCGTACCGGACCCACGGCCCCGAGCGCGGCGACATCATCATTTTCGAGAGCGATCTTGTGAACGAAGATACCGGCAAGGACAAGCTCCTGATCAAGAGGGTCCTCGGGCTTCCGGGCGATGAGATAATGATAAAGGACAACCAGCTGTACATAAACGGCGAGGCCTATCAGGAGGATTACCTCAAGGACGGCTATACTCCGGCATTCGAGATACCTGCCGAGGGCGAGACCTTCACGGTCCCTGAGGATTCATACTTCTGCATGGGAGACAACCGTGTCGGCAGCGTCGACTCAAGGCGCCACGAAGTCGGATGCCCGACCTTTGACAGCATCAAGGGCAAGGTCATCCTGAGGCTGTATCCGTTCAACAAGATAAAGCGGTTCTGACATACGACGGCATCCATGGGAAAAAGATCACGAAAGACAGTAGCAAACAATAAAAAAGCGTTCCACGATTACATGATCGAGGAACGTTTTGAAGCGGGCATAGTCCTGACCGGGACCGAGATCAAGTCGGTCAGACGGGGCAGCGTCAGCATCAAGGAGAGCTATTGCAAGATAACCAGCAAGGGCGAGCTCGTCGTTACCGGAATGCATATCGCCCCCTACGAGCAGGGCAACCGCTACAACGTCGACCCTCTCAGGGTCCGCACTCTGCTGATGCACAAGAAGGAGATCATGAAGCTCTACGGGACGATAAAGACCCAGCAGGGCCTGACTCTGATCCCTCTTTCCGTCTATCTCGATGAGAACGGCAGATGCAAGGTCGAGATCGGGCTCGCGAGGGGAAAGAAGCTCTACGACAAACGCGAGGCCCAGGCGAAGCGCGACGCCGCGCGAAAGATGGATAAAGCCATAAAGGACTCGCGCCGGCGCTAGGCTCCTGCCTGAGGCGCGGGCTGTCCGCAGCCAGCATACTTACCGGAACATCTCTGACGGTTCCGGTTTTTTCATGTAAAAAAAGCCGGTGTCATCCGGCATCTGTCAGAGTTCGCATATATACGAGCCGCTCGCGTTGACCAGGCGGGTCCCGGACGGGTGCAGTATCTCGCGCCGGAAATCACCGTACTCCCTGTGGACATGACCGTAGCAGTGCACCGCCGGGCTGTGCCTTTCTATCAGATCGTTGAAGCATTCGAAGCCGTTGTGCGGCAGGTCCTCCATGTCGCCGTATCCCCTGCAGGGAGCGTGTGTCAGAAGGAGGTCGATGTCTCTGCTGCCGCTGATCCTTCCGCTGATGAGATCCCTGAAAGCATTCCCACGCACCCCCGCGATGCGCCGCCTCATCTCATCCTCGGTATACATGTCTGCGGCGTTGTCCCTATACCGCATGGAACCTCCGAGTCCCAGTATCTTAAGTCTGCGCGCGCCGCCGGCGTCATCGCAGTTTACCTCGACCACCCTTCCGTCCGCATCGATGCAGCCCTCCGGCGGCTTCCTGTCGTAATCCCCGTCGTGGTTTCCCCTCACATATACAAGAGGCACGTTCAGCATGGTGACCAGAAACTCAAGATAGTCCGCGTCAAGATCTCCGGCCGAAAGTATCAGACCGATATCCGCGAGCTTCGATGCGGTCTCTTCCGACCAGTCGTCCCAGAGCGCGCTTTCTTCAGTATCCGCAAGCATGAGTATCTTCATCGTTTCCTTTTCGCGCTCTCGACGCCGCTGTATTTCACGGCGGATCTCGCCTCGTCAGTCAGCGCATCCATCGGCGGTATCTCTCCGATGACGTTCGGGCACAGCCGGTCCATCATAATGATGTCCCTGCTCGTAAGAGGCTCTCCTCCGTCGACCGGATCAAATGGGTTGAAGCGCCCGTCGATTATGTCCTGCCTGAGCAGCTCCACCAGCTGCCTGGTGCCGCGCGGCAGGTCATCCGCCAGCTTTATGTCCACCACGCCCGATATCATGCCCCACCAGTAATTTGTGGCCTGATCCTTCCTGTCGACCAGGTGGGCGCTGTAAGTTCCCTCTATGATGGTCCTCACGATGATCTCATATAGCTTGCCCCATTTGTATATAGGCGCAGCGAGGTTCCTGATGCGGCATGTGCCGGACAGGTCGTTGCCTTCGCCCGGAGCGCATCTTTCGACGCAGCACACTCCGTACGCGTCGCTCCCGTCAGCGCTGTGGAGCGAGTCCACCGCGGATAAGACATGTATGCCCTTGTCGAGCATCGCCCACCACCAGTCAGCGTCTTTGCGCGACGCCCAGTCAAGATGTATCTTTACCTGAGGATCCACCATCGAGGCTCCGATGGCGAACGCGTTTATCGACGCTATGGTACCGTATACAGGGGCATCCGAGCAGTAGCCGACGGCATGAGTGCCGTCCGCCGCAGCAGCCGTTCCCGCGACGATGCCCGCGAGGAATTTTGCCTCATAAAGCTTTGCGTAATATGTCCGCACTGCCTGGTGAGCCAGATTGACCGAGCAGTTCAGGAACCTGATGTCCCCGTATCTTATGGCGGCCCTGAGGGTCTCGTTTATGAGGGCAGGCGATGTCGTGAACACGACGTCAGCACCCCAGTCAGCGACTTCCGATGCCGCTTTTTCGAATGCGTCAGGATCACCGCAGTTCTCGAAGCATCTTGTTTCGACCATTCCGCCGTACGCCTTTTCGAGCCTCAGCCTTCCCTTTTCGTGATCCGCAGTGGCGCTCGAGTCCGCGACCCCGTCTTCATATATGAACGCGGCCTTCAGAGGATTCTTCGCCGAGCAGGTCATGGCAGGTATGACTTTGCCTATCAGGGAGTCGGGTCCCGCGACCAGATTGCCCGCTTTGTTTATGATCGAGCCCGCGTTGAGAGCGTCATCGGCCTGTTCGACGAGCGCGACCCTGTCCATGTTGCTCTCGGTCAGAAGCTCCTTTTTTATCCTCAGTATCCTCTTTTTTATGATCTCCGGCGGCTGATGCCTGAGTATGTCCTTCGCGTATATCCTCAGGTATACCATGAAAGCGTCGCCCGGCAGCATGTCGGGCACCTTGCCCTCGAGTGAGGCGTAAGCCCGGGTGAACTGCCAGTATGCGTTCCGGAGATCCTTCACCGAATCCTCCGGCCACGGAGCTCCCGGATCAGGCCCCAGGATGTCCTCTATCTCGGCATAGGCTCCCGCCCGGCTGAACTTCATGTCGTAGACCGGCGCACGGTCGTAGAATCCAAGGAACTCCGCATACCCGGGATGCTCTTCAAGGGTCCCGGCGTCCGGGATCACCCTGATGACCTCGGCGCTTATGGTCGGCATGTCGAGGAAGCGGCTCACCGATACCCTCTTGTTTCCCTCCTGAACGTAGAATTCCTGAAGGTATTCATATACTTTTATCGGGTCGCTGAAGCCCTCCTTTATCTGCGCGTTGTACAGGCTGTTCCACTTCGCAGCGAATTCGCTGTCGGGCCCGAGCAGCGGCATGAAATCCGGCGCAAAGGAGTTCTGCCTGGCGCGCGTCTTCGTACCCGCTATGAGCTCCACCGGGATCTCGATCAGCCCCAGCTGCCTGTGCGGCATGGAATCGCAGTCCGGCAGTATGTCATCGAGGGCCGCGAGATACGGATATTCTCCGGCAGCTACCTTTGCCTTGTATTCTTTTTCTCCGGCCCTGAGGGCCTTCATGTATTCGTCAGTCATGCTTCTCTTTCTCCTCCGTCCTGAGCCTCGCCTCATACAGCGCCCCCACTATTGAAAAGATATAGGCTGCCGTGATGAATATATGCGCATGGCTGTTCTCTCTCAGCGCGATCATCAGCGCCGCGAACGCCGCAGTCAGGACCAGCAGCTTCACGACGAACCTTCCCCTGAGGCTGCACGCGGCCTTTGCGTAGCTCCTGGTAAAGAAGAGGAACAGGTAGTACGCGACGACCGAAACGATCATGAACAGCAGCTTCGGCATCAGGGCCACTTCAGGCTCGCGCATGAATTCCAGTGATGCCGTGATGTTGTTGAGCGCGAAAATGATGAAGATGTGGATCACCATGTACAGCATCCCGTTGTCGGCGCGCTCCCTGTCGAGCAGATGGTCGTAGACTATCTCATACGAGAGAAAGAGCCCGACCACTATCAGGAACCCCATCAGCGAAAAATAGATCACGTTCGGATCGAAGCTGCCGTCGCCCCTGAAATACGCCGCGAGGGCTATGATCATCTCGCCGAATGTGAATACAACGTAGAGCATCGCGCGTTCGGTAAGATGCATAAAATCGATCATGCCGCCGGGGCTCCTCGACTTTCCGAGCGCCGTCAGCAGTATCCCCGCCGCTATCGCTGCCGCCGAAAGGATCGTCACCATCCGCGGGCCCGGCCACGCGGCCGCGAATGCAACGCCCGCTTCGATGAAGAGTGTTGCCGCCATCCTTTTTATGAGATCCCGGTTCCACACATCGGTCTCGTGGTTTCTGAGCTCGATCACATACTGCACTCCTATATTGGCGAGTATGAGGGCCCAGGCTATGTGGTACTGCTCCTTGAAGGCGAGCCAGTCATGGCGCGTGGCCTCTCCGATGAAATACATGAGATACATGTTGACGCACAGGAACACATGATCCCTGAGACCGTTCCTGCCGAACATGTTTATGTAGAACGTGGTAAAGTTCCAGATCTGGATGATCGCCAGAGTGCAGAGCACATACGAGATGAAGCTCGCAGGCGAGATAAAACCTCCCGGCACCGGTTCGAGCAGGGAGTTGTTGCGGCCCACCATGTATACGAACACGAGGTCGTAGATGAGCTCCAGGTATTCTACTTTTTTCTCGTCGCGAGCGAAAAGATCCATGTGATCTTATGTCTGCCCTCTCTCTATTTCAGCTTCTTCTGCGCCCAGCGCGTGACCTCGTCCTTTGCCGTCGGGCACAGCGCTCCCTGCACGGCAAGCGTCTTTTCGACCTTCGCGCCTCTGCAGAACTTCTTCAGATCGGTCCTGCTCTTCGCTTCGCCGCTGCCCTCATGGGTCATCACAGGGAACACCTTTTTACCTCTGAAGTGCAGCTTTTCGAGCTGAGTGAACACGGCGCACGGATAGGTCCCCCACCAGCACGGTCCCGCGATCACGATGTTGTCGTAGTCATCGATATCCTTAAGATATTCCTTTAGCTTCGGACGCGCGCAGTTTCTGAGATCCTCCTTCGCGGCCTCGGTGCACTCCATGTAGTCCTCGGGATAATCCTTCACGGTCTGCAGCTCGAAAAGATCAGCCCCGACCGCATCTCTGATGTACTCCGCGATCAGTTCGGTGTTTCCCTTTTCGAGTTCCTTCAGTTCTCCCCGCACGTAGTTCTGTCCGCGGCGGGAATAGTAGATAACGAGTGTTCTTGACATTTCTTCCTCCGGTATGTCGCTTTTGCGGGCGTCTGCGGCCCGCCTGTCTGTATTACCGAATATTGTATCACACTTTTCGCGGGCAGACCCTGCAGTTCTGCCCCGGCCGGAACTTTTGCCTGTCTGCTCCCTCCGATTATTACGATCCGTTCCGGCCGGTCTTTCTTTGCGGCGGCCTGTTCATCATCCCTCTCCGGCCGGTCATTCTTTGCAGCGGCCTGTTCATCATCCCTCTCCGGCCGGTCTTTCTTTGCGGCAGCCTGTTCATCGTCCCTCTCCGGCCGGTCTTTCTTTGCAGCGGCCTGTTCATCATCCCTCTGTCTCGGCCGGCGGAATAATGTTATACTCTTCTTATCTGAAAACGTATTCCAGGACTGTAACGAGAGGTGGAGATATGCTCAACAAATTCTGTAAAATCCCGCTCTATGAGCTTACAAGGACACTGGCCAAAGTAGCCATGGGCGCAGAAAAAGCCGACACGGTCATCAGGAACGCAAAGCTGGTCAACGTATGCACCTGCGAGATCCAGGAGGGCATCGATGTCGCGATCGCCGGAGGCAGGATCGCGCTCGTCGGCGATGCGCTGCACTGCATCGGCGATGATACAAAGGTCATCGATGCGTGCGGTCATTACATTGCTCCCGGCTTCATGGACGCCCATATCCATGTCGAATCTGCGATGTTAAGCGTCGGCGAGTACGCCAGGGCCGTAGTGCCGCACGGCACCACCGGCATATTCATGGACCCGCACGAGATCTGCAATGTCTGCGGTCCTGAAGGAGTTAAAGCCATGATAGACGATGCGAAGAGGTCTCCTCTCAAGGCCATGGCGAACGTCCCTTCCTGCGTTCCGGCTGTAGCCGGCTTTGAGGATACGGGCTCACACATCGGGCCTGATGAAGTCCGCGAGATGATGACCTGGGACGGCATCATGGGCCTCGGCGAGATGATGAATTTCCCGGGCGTGATGAATGCAGACCCGCAGGTCCACGGCGAACTTGCAGAGACGCTGAAAGCAGATCAGGTGATCACCGGACACTTTTCCATACCGGAAACCGGTCCGGGACTCAACGCTTACATCGCATCGGGAGTCAGATGCTGCCACGAATCGACGCGCGCCGAGGATGTGCTCGAGAAGATGCGGCACGGGATGTACGCCCTGATGCGCTACGGCAGCGCGTGGCATGACATGCCTGTTATAATCCGCGCGATACTCGACAACGATGTGGAGGACCGTTTTGCATGCCTGATCTCGGATGACACTCATCCGGACACTCTGATCAGCGAGGGCCATCTCGACTACATCATGCGCCTTGCGATAAAAGAAGGTCTCGACCCGATAAAGGCCATACAGTATGTCACGATCAATCCGGCGACATGCTTCAGAATGGATCACGAGATCGGCAGCATCACTCCGGGCAAGTGCGCCGATATCGTCTTCTTCAGCAACCTGAATGACATACGCATCACACGTACCATGATCGACGGCGAAGTCGTGGCCGAGAACGGAGAGATGACCGTGGATGTCGGCAAGGCTGCATTCCCTGATTTCGTCTATGACACCATGCACGTCGGCGAGACCATCACAGCGGACAGCTTCAGGGTCAAAGCTCCTGAAGGCTCATCCGGCAGTGTGAAGACCCGCGTGATCGAGATCATACCGAACCATGTCGGTGACTACGAGCGCATCCTTGATCTGAAGATCGAAGACGGCTGCGTGCTTTCAGACCCGGCCAGCGACATAATAAAGCTGGCTGTAATCGAACGCCATCACGCGACGGGAACCAAAGGACTGGGCTTCCTGAAGGGCTTCGGATTCAAAAAAGGCGCCATGGCCCAGACAGTAGCGCACGACGCCCACAACCTGCTCGTGGCCGGGACGAACGATGAAGACATGGCTCTTGCCGCAAACACGCTCATATCCTGCGGAGGCGGTCTCTGCGCTGTAGCTGACGGCAAAGTGCTTGCACTCGTGCCGCTCCCGATCGCAGGCCTCATGAGCGATCTTCCGGCCGAAGAGGTAGCGGAGCTAATCTCAAAGCTCGATGCCGCCTGGAAGGATATGGGCTGCGTGATCAACTCGCCTTACATGACGATGGCGCTGATGGCTCTCGCCTGCCTGCCTGAGCTGAGGCTCACCAACCGCGGTCTCGTCGATTGCAGAACATTCGAGTTCATCGACCTCTTTGCCGACTGAGACAGCCCTGCCGGCGTGGCTTGACCGGATGCTGCATGCGTCTGTGCTGCCGGCCCTCAGCAGACAAAAGATATGAAAAAGATGCACAGGATCGACCGTTTTGTCATTCTGTGCATCTCATTATTTGCCGCTGTGATTTGCCGGCCTTCTCATGATCACCGTATTATTTACGCAAATCCATGTAATGATATTGCGATAAGTATAACAATATTACACTCAGACGCTATACGGTAACATCGATCCAGCACACCGGATCTGAAAGCTTTTCAAGGTCCCTGACCGTCAGTTCGACTACTGAATCCTCGCCTCCGATACCCGGAAAGACGGTCTCATCCTTATGCTTCATGATCGACATGTCGAGATATAGTCTCGCAGTGTCTCTAAGGCAGAACGGGTTGATCGTTCCGGCGATGTGTCCGGTCAGTTCTTCTGTCTGCTCAGGCGGCAGCATCGTGGGCCTGAAGCCGAATACACCTTTGAACTTTCCGTTACTGACGCGCGAGCGGCCGGACGCGATCACTACAACGGCAGTCCCGCCCTTGCCCCTGAAAGCAAGGCCCTTGCAGATCCTGTCAACATCGACACCGAGGGCAAGCGCCGTGCTTTCGGCGGTGATGTCCGAATTCCTGAAGTCGATGATCCTGTCCGCGCATCCCTTTGACGCGAGATATTCCCTGCAGATTTTTTCTGCTTCGTTCATGCTTCTGTATTATCCGATCCAGTGGATATCTCCGATGAACGGCAGCGGTTCCGTGCTGCCCGATGCCGCGCGGGCTATTCCCATGATATCCAGGACGAATACTCCGACCCCTATCACAAGTCCGGCAATGTTCCCGATGACCGGGATGATGTTGAGGGCGCCAGCAACGAACCCGATAACGTTCAGGACCAGCGCCTGGTTCATGTGATGGGCCGTGTACCTGTCCATCGGATCACGCATGACGACCGCGATGAGAAATCCTATCCATGTAATATAAGCTGCGACAGATGCCACTTTTGAATTGCTGTTCATTTTCTTTTCTCCATTTCTGCCGGAGCCGCATCTGCTTCTTCCGGCTGTTCCATTTTACCTGCTAATTCTACACAGTCAGGCTGCCCGTTTCAACACCTGCATAACGGGATGTGCAGCAGCTCCCGGCAGCTCGCTGCAGCTCCCTGTAGCTCCCGTCGGTTCCCGGTGTCAGTTTTGCCGGATACAGCTTGATCCGGAGTACTAAATCCGACATTTTTTGCACTCTTTTCGACATCAAAACCCCGGCATTTGTTCGAATACGCGCTCAACGCCTTGCAACAACTGGGTTTCCCTGTTCTATTGCGTTGTTTGACTTCCCTCCGGGCCTTTTGACATACTGTAGCCCCATGTAATACCTGAACACTAAAAGCTGAGAGCCTGCCCGTCAGGCTGAAAGGAGTAAAAAAATGTTGGACTATTCCGGTTTCAAGAACGAATTCATATCCCTCTGCAGGGAGAAGCTGAACGATTGCGCTGCTGCCTGCGCCGACAATGAAGTCTGTATCGAAGAACAGCCCGTCAGAAAAGCCCAGGCCGGACAGCTGACCGGCCTTATCTTCAGAACTCGGGGCAGCAACTGCTCTCCGACGATATACGTCGAGGACTTTTTCAGGATGTATGAGTCCGGCCACTCGGTCGATGATCTGTCCCATGCCGCAATGATGAACGTTATCCCCTACATAAAAGATGCCCCCGGCTTTCCCGTGGATGCATTTGAAGACACTGCAAATCTCAGAGTAAGACTTCTTAACCTGTCCAGAAACAGAGATTATCTCAGCGGCGTGCCGCACAGGGACTGCGGATGCGGTCTTGCCCTGATCGCCGAGGTTCGCTCAGGCGAGTTTCGCGCGGTGGTCACGGAGAGCCTGCTCGAATCCATGGAGATGACAGCCAGCGAACTTCTCGGGACCGCTCTCGAAAACTCCTCGGCATCCGATCCGCCTGTACTGTATGAGCTGTCCGAACTGCTCATGAAGGGTCATGATCTGTGCCGGAACCTTCTGGAGGAAGAGCCCGGAACGTTCATTGCGGCCGACTCTCTGTACCTGCTCAGCAACAGCGACTGTTTCTGGGGCTCAGCGGCGCTTTTCTATCCGGACCTTCTCAGAAGGCTCAACGAGCTTTTGCACGGCTCTTTCTTCGTGCTTCCCTCGTCTGTGCACGAGGTGCTTCTGCTTCCCGAGTCCGGCGGCGACCCCGAGAGACACGCAGAGATCATAAGCAATGCGAACAGGACCGTAGTAAGCGACGACGATTATCTGTCAGATGATCTGTACATATGCGAAGAAGGTGCACTCCGGAAGATTTCTTTCAACACCTTCAACTCTTCCGGCATCTCCGCCGGCAGGTCTGCCAGCCTGCCCAGCTGACCCCTTGCTTCCCCTATGCACCGGTCGCTTGCAGAAACATATATACCAGCACATGCTGACGGGCCATACAATCAGGTTGCAGCGTACATGACGGAATTGACATGACGAAATGGCCACGGCTAAATGGATATGGCCATATGGATATGGCCAAATGGACAGGAGATGATCATGGATAATGCTACCAGACACTGCCTGCTCTCATATCTGAGCGAGATCACTGAACGCTTCAACGCCGAAACTGCCAGGCTGGAGCAGCTTGGCGATTATCTGGCATGCAGGATGAAAACAAAGCGGGAAGGAAACAGTGT
>Ga0310695_10005540_pt1 | contig 21938 bp, 15 predicted proteins | sample RumenRJG_04DNA_FD_203882 | JGI IMG/M metagenome (GOLD analysis project Ga0310695, IMG submission 203882) | Bovine rumen microbial communities from Lethbridge, Alberta, Canada - RJG_04 (v2) (version 2) | ecosystem: Host-associated > Mammals > Digestive system > Stomach > Rumen | place: Canada...
GCTTCATGCTGCCGGTCGTCTGCGCGCTCGGCCGCCCGGCACGCCTCATGGGCCACGGGCGACTCGCCGAGCGCCCGCTCAGCCCCCTCTACGAGCAGCTCGTCGAGCATGGGGCCGTCCTCTCCCCCGCAGGCACCCTCCCCCTCGAGGTCTCCGGCACGCTCGCGGGCGGCACCTTCGAGCTCCCCGGCGACGTCTCCTCGCAGTACGTGAGCGGCCTGCTCATGGCCGCGGCCGCCCTGCCGGACGACGTCACGGTCCTCGTGAGCGAGCCCGTCGAGTCGCGCGCCTACATCGACATGACCGTCTCCGCGCTCGCGGCCTTCGGCGTCGCCGTCGAGGTCCGAGCGACCGAGAAGAGCGGCCATGCTCTTCTCGCCTACCGCGTCTCGGGAAGCGCACGCCCCGTGAGCGGCGGTGCAGTCAGCGTCGAGGGCGACTGGTCCAACGCGGCCTTCTGGCTGAGCTCGGGCGCGTGCGGCGGCACGGTCGGCGTGCGCGGGCTCGACCTCGCGAGCGGCCAGGGCGACCGCGCGTGCCTCGCGGCCCTCGCGGCCTTCGGCGCGCGCGTCTCCACGGGCGCGGGCGTGGCGAGCGTCACCCACGACCGCCTCCGCGGCCGCACGATCGAGGCGTCGGGCATTCCCGACCTCGTGCCGCCGCTGGCCGGCGTCGCAACGCTGTGCGAGGGGACCACGAGGATCGTCGGCGCGGCCCGCCTGCGCCTCAAGGAGTCCGACCGCCTCGAGACCGTGCGCGCGGCCCTCACGGCCATGGGCGCCGACGTCACCGTCGAGGAGGACGGCCTCACGATCCACGGCCGCGGCACCCTTGCGGGAGGCGAGGTCGACGCCGCGAACGACCACCGCATCGCCATGATGGCCGCCATCTGCGGCGCCCACGCGACGGGCCCCACGACCATCCACGGCGCCGAGTGCGTCCAGAAGTCCTACCCCGCGTTCTTCGACGACTTCCGCGCCCTCGGCGGCATCGCGCGCCCGGCGCCGGACGCCGCAGGCGCCGCGAACGACACGACTACCAGCGAAAGCGAGGCATAGGATGCCCTCAAGCATCGGCGACACCCTGCGCGTCAGCGTGTTCGGACAGTCACACTCCGAGGCCATCGGCTGCGTGGTCGAGGGCCTGCCCTCGGGCCTGCCCGTCGACATGGGGCGCCTTGGCGCCTTCATGGCGAGAAGAGCGCCCGGCCAGGGCCCCTGGGCCACCGCCCGCCGCGAGGCCGACCAGCCCCGCATCCTGAGCGGCCTCAACGGCCGCGGCGAGACCTGCGGGGCGCCGCTGTGCGCCGTGATCTCGAACACCGACACGCGCCCCGGCGACTACGACAACGTGCGCGCCGTGCCGCGCCCGGGCCACGCCGACCTCGCGGCCTGGGCCAAGTGGCACGGCAACCAGGACCCGTTGGGCGGCGGGCACTTCTCCGGGCGCCTCACGGCGCCGCTCTGCGTGGCAGGCGGCATCGCCCTGCAGGAGCTCGAGCGACGTGGCGTGCGCGTGAGGGCGCACCTCCTCGAGGTCGCGGGCGTGGCGGACGAGGCGTTCGCGGCCCTGGACTGCTCCAAGGAGTCACGCGCGCTCCTCTCGGCACAGATGGAGGCGCTCGAGGGCAAGGACGGCCCCGCCGTCATAGACGACGACGCGAGGGACGCCATGCTCGCGGCCATAGACGAGGCGCGCCGCGAGGGCGACTCGGTGGGCGGCGTGATCGAGTGCGTCGCGTGCGGGCTTCCCGCCGGCATCGGCTCGCCCATGTTCGACGGGCTGGAGAACGCGCTCGCGCGGATGGCGTTCGCGATCCCGGCCGTGAAGGGCGTCGAGTTCGGACGCGGCTTCGAGGCGGCGCGGCTGCGCGGCAGCGAGAACAACGACCCCATTCGCGTGCGGGACGGCCGCGCCGCGTGCGAGACCAACAACGCGGGCGGCATCCTGGGCGGCATCTCGACCGGGGAGCCCGTGCTCATGCGCATCGCCGTCAAGCCGACGCCGAGCATCGCGCGGCAGCAGCGCTCCGTCGACCTGCGCGAGATGCGCGACGAGGCGCTCGAGATCCGCGGCCGGCACGACCCGTGCATCGCGCCGCGCGCCGTGCCCGTGGCCGAGGCCGTGATGGCACTGGCACTGCTCGACGCGTGGCTCACGAACCCCGCGGAGGGCCGCGAGGCGAGCGACGCGGACGACGGACGGGAGGCGTAGCATGAGCGAGCTTGACGAGATCAGGCGTGACATAGACCGGATCGACAACCAGATCGTGGAGCTGTTCCTCGAGCGCATGGCGTGCGCGGAGCGGGTTGCCGACTACAAGGCGGCCCGCGGGCTTCCCGTGCTGGACCGCAGCCGCGAGCGCGCTCTTCTCGCCCAGCGCGCGGGACAGGCCCCGCCCGAGATGCGCACCTACGTGGAGGTGCTGTTCCAGCTGCTCATGGAGGCGTCGCGCAACCGCCAGGGCGAGCGCGTGGGCCGCACGAGCGAGGTCGCCGAGGCGATCGGCGCGGCGCTCGCGGAGTCGCCGGCGACGTTCCCGCGCGAGGCGTTCGTGGCGTGCCAGGGCGTCGAGGGCGCCTACCAGCAGATCGCGACCGACCGCATGTTCCGCCATGCGCAGATCAGCTACCTCGACTCGTTCGAGGCGGTCTTTCGCGCCGTCGAGGAGGGGCTCTGCGAGTACGGCGTCGTGCCGATCGAGAACAGCACCGCCGGCTCGGTCACGCGCGTGTTCGACCTCATGATGGACCACAGCTTCCACATCGTGCGCACGTGCCGCCTCAAGATCGACCACAACCTGCTCGCGCTGCCGGGCGCCACGCTCGAGGGCATCCGCCACGTCTACAGTCACGAGCAGGCCATCAACCAGTGCGGCGAGTACCTGCGCTCCATGGGCGACGTCCAGGTCCACGTGTGCGAGAACACGGCCGTGGCCTCGAAGATGGTCGCCGAGGGCGGACGCAGCGACGTGGCCGCGCTCGCGTCGCTGCCCTGCGCCGACATCTACGACCTCGTGCCGCTCGCGAAGAGCGTCCAGGACCGCGGCAACAACTACACGCGCTTCGCCTGCATCGCGAAGCAGCTCACGATCTTCGCGGGCGCCACGCGCAGCAGCCTCATGCTGACGCTCCCGCACGAGCCCGGCTCGCTCTACAAGGTGCTCGCCAAGTTCTTCGAGCTCGACATCAACATCGTCAAGCTCGAGAGCCGCCCCATCCCCGAGCGCGACTTCGAGTTCATGTTCTACTTCGACGTGGACTGCCCGGCGGCCTCGCCCGAGTTCCGCACGCTGATCTCGTCGCTCGGCGACGTGTGCGACGAGTTCCGCTACCTCGGCAGCTACGCGGAGGTGGTCTTGGTGGCGACGGAGGGCGAGCGAGAAGCGACCCCCTTCGGCCTGCTGGGCAGGAAGCTCGGCCACAGCTGGTCGCCGCAGATTCACGCGGCGCTCGGGAGCTGGCCGTACCGCCTCGTCGAGCTCGAGCCCGACGAGGTCGAGCCCTTCGTGCGCGGGCGCGAGGATTGGCAGGGGCTCAACGTCACGATTCCCTACAAGGCCGAGGCCGCGCGCCTCGCCGACGCGCGCTCCGAGCGCGTGAGCCGCCTGGGCGTCGCGAACACGCTGGTCAGGCGCAAGGACGGCACGATCTTCGCCGACAACACCGACGTGCTGGGGTTCTCGTGGCTGCTCGAGGACTTCTGCCGGCGCGAGCTCGGCACAAGCGCGCGCGAGGCGCTGGGCGGCCGCGAGGCCATCGTGCTGGGCTCGGGCGGCGCGAGCCGCGCCGTGGCGCCCGTGCTGAGGGACGCGGGGTGTCGCACGAGCGTCATCTCGCGCACCGGCGACGACACCTACGAGACCCTGCTCGAGCGCCACGCGGACGCCGCGCTCGTGGTCAACACCACGCCCGTGGGAACCTACCCCGACTGCCCCGCCTCTCCCCTCGCGCCCGGCGTCCTCGAGCGCATGGGGTCGCTCGCGGGCGTGGTCGACGTGGTCTACAACCCCGAGCGCACGGGCATCTGCCTGGAGGCCGAGAGGCTCCACATTCCCTCGCAGTCGGGACTCGGCATGCTCGTCTCGCAGGCGTACTTTGCCAGCCAGCTCTTCCAGGGCAGGAGACTGCCCTCGCGTCTCGTGGGCGACATCTGCCACGACATCGCCCACAAGAGCCGCAACATCGCGCTCATCGGCATGCCCGGCGTGGGCAAGACCACGACGGGCCGCCAGCTCGCGCGCATCGAGAACCGCCCGTTCGTCGACCTCGACGACGCCTTCGAGATCGCGCACGGCATGAGCGCCGCCGAGTGCATCGAGCGGCGCGGCGAGGAGGAGTTCCGCCGCCTCGAGACCGAGGTCTGCGCCGACTGGTGCTCGCGCTCGGGGCTCGTGGTGTCGTGCGGCGGGGGCATCGTCACCAGGCCCGAGAACTACGCTCTTCTCCACCAGAACGCGACCATCGTGATGCTCGAGCGCCCCATCGAGGAGCTCTCGCAGAGGGGGCGTCCGCTCTCGCAGGACCGCGGCGTCGAGGAGCTCGCGCGACAGCGCATGCATCTCTACCAACAGTGGGCTGACCTGCATATTCAATGTACGGGAAGCCCCCAGGGTGACGCTCGTGAAATCCTGGCCGCGCTGGGGAGGCCCGTGGCGTAGGCGTCTTCCACGCTCGCCCCGCGACACGCTACGCACACCGTTTTCACTATGGTTTTCGCATTGCGTCGGACGGTGCGACCCTATACTTGCAAAGGTTTGATTGCGATGGGCGCGCGTGCGCCCCACGAAGGAATTGGAGTCCGTCGAGACATGGGTGTAAACGAAGCTGCAGCGGAGGTACTCAGGAGCGTCGGAGGCAAGCGCAACGTGCTGGCCAACTCGCTCTGCATGACGAGGCTACGCATCAGGGTCGCGAACCCCACCATCGTCGACAAGAAGGCTCTCAACTCCATCGAGGGCGTGCTCGGCACCACCACCCGCGGCGCGGACGGGTTCGAGGTCGTCTTCGGCCCCCGCGTCGTCGCGGACGTGTTCGAGTCCTTCGCCGGCCTCACAGGGCTTCCGCCGACCATCGAGGCGGCCCTTCCCGTCACGAGCTTCTCCCCCTCCCGCCTGAGCGTGCAGATCACCTCGCAGGGCGGCCAGGTCGCCTCTGCCGCCGACATGGCGAGCACCCTCGACGACTTCGACGACGACGAGGACGCCCCCGAGGCACCCGCCCCGGCCGACGACGACGCCGCAGAATCCGACGCCAGCGAGCTCGAGCGCATGCTGCTCGGCGGCGAGGACGACTTCGAGGACGAGGCCGACGACCACGACGACGAGGACGAGGACGGCCTGAGGCTGCTCGTCATCAACGGCCCCAACATCAACATGCTCGGCGTGCGCGAGCCCGACGTCTACGGCAAGCAGGACTTCTCGGCGCTGCTCGAGCTCTGCAAGCAGGTCGCGGCCAAGGAGGGCTTCGTCGACTGCCTCTGCTTCCAGTCGAACCACGAGGGCGACATCGTCGACAAGATCCAGGACGCCTACCAGGTGTTCGACGGTATCGTCATCAACCCCGGCGCCTACACCCACACCTCCGTCGCGATTCTCGACGCGCTCAAGGCGGTCTCGATCCCCGCGATCGAGGTTCACATCTCCAACGTCGACGAGCGCGAGGAGTTCCGCAAGGTCTCCTACGTGAGGGCCGCCTGCTTCGAGACGATCTCGGGCATCGGCATCGACGGCTACCGCAAGGCCATCGAGGACATGGCCAGCCACCTCAGGGGATAGCCCGGGCGCGACTCAGTCGACCGTGCGTTACGAAAGGAACAAGGCCTCGGGGGCACGCCCTCGAGGCCTTGTCAACTGCAGAACCGGCACATCCGCTAGCGGCACATCCAGACGGCACCGTCGCTGACGATGACGTCGACCGGCACGTCGTGCGGGTCGCTCGGCAGCGGGTTTCCGCTGAGCTGCATCGTGCGGGCAAGCCCGATCTTGGTCCCGCGATAGTGCGAGAGGAAGTTGTCGTAGTAGCCGGCGCCGTATCCGACGCGGTAGCCCTTGGAGTCGAACACGAGGCCGGGCACGAGGCACACGGACTCCTCCAACTCGTCGCCATTGACCGGCGCGACACCCGTGCCGCAGACGGGCTCGAGCACGCCGCGCGAGCCACGCCTCAGCCCGTCGAGCGACCCGACGGAGTAGAACGCGAGGGAGCGCGGGCCGCCGACGCAGCGCGGCAGGGCGACCGTCTTGCCGGCATCCCAGGCGTCCTCGATGATGCCGCGCGTCGCAACCTCGTCGCGGAACGGCACGTATGCCAGAACCAGCGAGGCCTCCCGATAGGCCGGGCATGCCTTCAGGTGGTCGCGCACCTCGGCGTCAACGCGACGCCGCAGCGCGGGCGACATGTTGGAGGAAAGGGAGAGGTAGCCGTTGCGAAGCGCCTGCTTGCTTGCGTCCTCACCGTATGAACTAGCCACGAACCCTCCCCTCTTTACATACAAACAGCGTACACTTTACCGTATTCGAGCGTACTCGATATATGATAGTTCGAATCTTGTTAACCTCACCTTCACCATTGAGACACCAGGAACCGCATGAGAGAGCCAGAAACCGTACGCATCGCGGGCACGAGCGTCCCCGTCACGAGAAAGCGCATCCGCCGCGTCAACCTCAAGGTCCGCGCCGACGCGACGATCGCCGTCAGTGCCCCCTACGGCTATCCCCTCGCAAGGATCCAGGACTTCGCCGACGAGAAGAGCGACTGGGTCGATCAGCGACTCGCTCGGGTCGCGACCATCCGCGACCGCGAGGCCGAGCACTGGGCAGACGGCGGCAGCGTGAGCCTGCTCGCCACGCCGCTGCACGTCACCCACGTCACCGACGCCCCCACGAAGCGCGCGCAGTCGGTCGAGCGCGAGGGCGACGACCTCCGCATCCACCTGAGGGCCGATCTCGAAGCCGACGAGCGCGACGCCGAGGCCAGGCGCCTCGTGGAGACCTGGCTCAAGCAGCAGCTCGCCCTGATCCTGCCCGACGTCTTCGAGCGCCTCCAGGAGCGCTGCGCCATCCACTGCTCCGGCTGGCGCATCCGCCGCATGAAGACCCGCTGGGGCTCCTGCAACACCAAGACGCGCATGATCACCATAAACGCCCAGCTCGTCGAGTACCCTATCGAGTGCCTCGAGTCCGTCGTGGTCCACGAGCTCTGCCACCTGCTCGAGCCCAGCCACAACGCGCGCTTCCACCGCCTCCTCGACGCCTACTACCCGAAGAACCGCGAGGCGCGCAAGATCCTCAACGCCACGCCCCCGCGCAGATAGACGGCCACAGACGCCGCCCGATGCCGTACCATAGACAGGTATGTGAACGCACGACAAGGAGACACAATGCCCAACGAAGGTAGCTACGAGGCCGCGCTCAGGCGCAGCAACGAGATACAGGCCGACATCGACGCCGGCAAGACCGAGAAGTACACAATGCTCACCGGCGACCGCCCCACCGGACGCCTCCACCTCGGCCACTACTTCGGCACGCTCGTCGAGCGCGTCCGCCTGCAGAACCTCGGCGTCAGGACCAACGTCATCATCGCCGACTACCAGGTCATCACCGACCGCGACACGACCGAGCACATCCAGGACAACGTCTACAACATGGTCATGGACTACCTGGCCTGCGGCATCGACCCCGCCAAGACGATGATCTTCACCCACTCCGCGGTGCCCGCCGCCAACCAGCTCATGCTCCCCTTCCTCTCCCTCGTGAGCGAGGCGGAGCTGCAGCGCAACCCCACGGTCAAGGCGGAGATGGAGGCCTCCGGACACTCGCTGACGGGCCTGCTCCTCACCTACCCGGTCCATCAGGCCTGCGACATCCTCTTCTGCAAGGGCAACATCGTGCCGGTCGGCCGCGACCAGCTGCCCCACATCGAGGTCACGAGCAAGATCGCCCGCCGCTTCAACAGCCGCTTCGGCAACGTCTTCCCCGAGGTCTCGGGACTTCTCACCTCGAACCCCCTCATCCCCGGCCTCGACGGCCGCAAGATGAGCAAGTCCTACGGCAACGCCATCTCCATCTCCATGACCGAGGAGGAGACCGCCAAGCTCATCAAGAAGTCCAAGACCGACTCCGAGCGCATGATCACCTTCGACCCGGACAACCGCCCCGGCGTCTCCGCCCTGCTCACGACCGCCGGCATCTGCACCGGCCGTGACCCGCGCGAGATCGCCGACGAGATCGGCAACGGCGGCGGCGGAGCCCTCAAGAGCTACGTCACCGAGGCCGTGAACTCCTACTTCGCGCCCATCCGAGAGCGCCGCCACGAGTTCGAAGGCGACCTCGACTACGTCCGCGACGTCCTCGCCGACGGCAACAAGCGAGCGAACGCCATCGCCGAGCATACCCTCGGCGAGGTCCGCGAGGCCATGGGCATGAGCTACTAGCCCACACGCACCCAGAACCAATGACGGGGCGGCACCTCAGGGTGTCGCCCTTTTCTCATGCCGAGAAGAGCAAAGGCCACGACCCGACGGCAACCTTGGCCCGGCGATGCCCTGCCCTCGAGCCATCTTCGCCCGCGCGAGACGCCCTCGCCCGAGAGCCTCGGCACAAAAGAGCGCCCCCATCTCTGGGGGCGCCTTTCGTTCAGTCTCTTGTCCCGGCTTGTTACGCGGGAATGACCAGCATCGCGATCGTGAGGACGATGATGGAGGCAACGGCCACGGACGCGACGATCTTGAGGGCGAACTTGAACCACGTGCTGTACTCAACACGGGACAGGGCAAGGCCACCCATGATCGCGCCGGAGGTCGGGGTGATCAGGTTCACGGCGCCAGAGGCGGCGGAGAAGACCATGACCATGACGGCGGGGTTGAAGCCGAGCTGCGCAGCCAGGGGCCCCATGATCGGCATGGAGACGGTAGCCATGCCGGAGGTCGAGGGGATGAGGAACGACAGCAGGAAGTAGAGCAGGTAGGAGCCGATAGCGAAGACGACGCCAGAGGTGCCGGAAAGCGCGCTAGCAGCGGAGTTGAGGACGTAGTCCGCAAGGCCGGTGGAGCTCATGAGAACGGAGACGCCACGGGAGACGGCGATGATCATAACGACGGACATCATGTCGCCGGCGCCGGCCATGAACTCGTCGACGATCTCGTGCTCGGAGAGGCCGCCCACGATGCCGATGATGATTGCGAGCAGGAGGAACCAGGTGGTGGACTCGGCGAAGTACCACTTGCCGAGCGGGGTGCCGGTCAGGAACGCGGACCAGCCGGCGTTGTCGACGACCTCGGTCGCGAGCTCGCCCTTGACCTCGTTCTTGAAGGTGAGGACGCCGTCATCGGCGTACTTCTCGGCGATGTCATCGCCAGTGACCTCGGTAACCTCCTCGTGGCTGGAGGCACCAGCCACGAAGGCGTTGACGCCCAGGTCCTCCCAGGGAATGAAGGAGATGACCATGACGATGAAGGCGGCAGCGAAGATGACGAGGACGCCCTTCTGCTTGCCGGTGAGAGCGAGGTTCTTCTCGCCCGTCTCGTCGTTGGCGTAGGCAGCCTCGGCGTTCTCGATCTCGGTGGCGCTCATGAGCGTGCGAGAGGGGTCGGCCTTGACGCGCTTGGCGTAGCTGAGGACGAAGAACACGGCGATCGCGTAGGTCACGAGAAGCAGGATGAGGCCGAGGCCGATGATGACGGCCTGGTCAACTGCGATGTCGAGACCGGTGAGGGCCGCGGAGGCAACGCCGGTGGCGAACGGGTTGACGGTGGAGCCGAGGCAACCAACGCCAGCGCCGAGCAGGACGATCATGGCACCCGTGAGGGAGTCATAGCCTGCGGCCATCATGGTCGCGGAGAGGAGGGCGTAGAAGCCGACGGTCTCCTCGCACATGCCGTAGGTGGTGCCGCCGAACGCGAAGATGGCCATGAGGATGGGGATGAGGGCCATCTCCTTGCCGTTCATCTTGTTGACGAGGACGGCAATGCCGGTGGACAGGGCGTCCGTCTTGTTCACGATGCCGAGGAAGCCACCGAGGACCATGACGAACAGGCAGACGTCGATGGCGTCAGCGAAGCCCTTGGCCGGAGCCATGAGGAAGTCGCCGAGCGTGGCGCCCTTGACGTCGGGGGTGATGTTGCCAACGATGATCGTGATGATCGCCACGATGGCAAGTAGGATGAAGATGATGGAGAAGGAGGTAAGCATCTCCCTCTTCTTCTTCGGCTGCGTCGTCGTATCAGACATGACCGCAACTCCTTTCGATGCTCTGAGGCATCTGTCGTACGTACAGAAACTCCCAAGAAACTGAAACTGAACATAAAGCGAACTGTTCGTCCATACACTCTACACGCATCGAATGAATCAAACAAGGGGTTTCTTGCGCCAGTTGGTGAGCGGGCGGGATTTGGCGCGAAAGACTTCCGGTCACCTAAAACATACCGTTCCCACTGGATTTTCGACCATCTGCCGTATTTCCAAACTGTCCTATTGGATGATTTACCTGCAGGGACATTCAAATCACAATATGTATGAATGCTGAAGCCACAGTTTGTACATATATGAATCAGACCGAGAGACCGAAAATAATTAGTGCATAAATCTTAGTCTGTATACATGACGGACCACGAAGTGATCTCGCGCAAACGTTTGCACGAAGACATCCGTAAAAGTTGACGTACCGCCACAAAAGAGGGACCCCCGAGGGAGGTCCCTTCACCTTGCCGTTGCCGACGAGAGGCTAGTCGAACTTCTCGTGCATGTAGGCGCTCAAGGTCGAGAGGCCCTCGCGAAGCGTGGCCTCTGGGGCACAGTAGCCAAGGCGCGCACCACGTGGGAGGTCGAAGCGACTGCCCGGAACGAGGAGGACGCCCGTGTCTCGCAACAGGTCGAGGCAGAACGACTCGTCGTCGACGGGAATGTCGAGTCGCATGTAGCTTACGCTGACGCCCTTGGGCGGAATCCAGCTCGCACGCCTCTCCCCCGCCATCCACTCGTTCACGATCTCGCGGTTAGTGCGGATGATCTTGAGGTTGCGCTCGATGACGCGCTCGCGGTTCCTGAGGACGTAGGTGGCCAGTGCGTCATTGAAGACGCCGCTGCAGATCATGGTGTAGTCGCGAAGCACGCGCATGCGGTCGGCGAGCTCCTTGTTGGAGACCGTCCATCCGCAACGGGCGGCAGGCACGCTGTAGTCCTTGCTCACGCTGTTGGTGCAGACGCCCTTGTCGTAGAGGTCGACGATGCTCGTGCACTTCTCGGGCTCCTCCAGCGGGAAGAACACCTCGTCGCAGAGGACCCACGCATCGACGCTGCGGGCGATCTCGACGATCTCCTCCATGGCCTCGGTCGTGATGACCGCGCCGAGCGGGTTGGACGCGTTGTTGATGCAGATGAGCTTCGTGTCCGGCCTCACGAGCTTCTTGAGCTCGTCGATGCGCGGCTGCCAGCCGTCCTCCTCGTGGATGACCCAGTGGTCAACCTCGGCGCCGAGCGCCTCGGGCAGGTCGTAAAGCGGCTGGTAGGTCGGGTACTCGGCGACCACGTGGTCTCCCGGCTCGACGAGCGCCATGATCGCGTTGAGGTTGGCGCCGGTGCCGCCGTTCATCTGAAGCACGTTGTCAGGGTCGACGTTCTTGTAGAGTTTCGCGACCTCCTGCTTGAACTCCGCGGACCCCTCGATCCAGCCATAGTTCATCTTCTCGCGATTGAGCTGATCGTAGAAGGTAGAGCCGCCCTGGCCGTCGAGCTCGAGGATCTCGCCCATGGTGAGACTCGCGATGGTGCTCTGAGCTATGTCGAGACGAGCCTCGTGCTCGTAGTCGTTGAGGAAGGCCTCGACGCCGATCGTCTTGATTTTCATGCACACTCCCCCATTGCCGATGAGTTTAGGAACGAAGTGCTAGACAGAAAAAGCCCCAGCCCGCAATGCGGACTGGGGCAGAACAGCATCTCTTAGAAGACGGCAATGAAGCCGGTGGCAACCATGGGGATGCTGACGAGACCGAGGATCGCGACGATGACAGCAGCGATGACCTCGCCCTTGGTCATGCCGCTTCCGGCCTCCTTGCGCGCCTTGGCGTAGAAGATGAAGCCGGGGATGTAGCCGAGGCAGGCCAGGAGCATGAAGGCCCAGCCGGAGAGGATGACGGTGACGACCTGGAACGCGACGGCGATCACGCCGAAGACGACGTTGACGTAGTCGTGGTCCTGGACGCCGATCTTAACCTGATAGGCGGCCGCGAGGGTCCAGCTGATGATGATCGTGACCGTGCACATGCTGATGGCGAAGGTGTAGGCATCGGCGGCGAAGCTGGAGACGATGAAGAACACCTGCGTGCAGACGCCGACGATGATGAGGGCCATCTGCGGGGCGCCCTTCTTGTTCATCTTGTTCCAGCTGGCGGGCAGCAGGTGCTCGTTGCTCATGTCGCTGGAGGTCTCGGCGGGAAGCATCGTGAAGGAGAGCCAGGAGCCGAGGACGCTGACGATGATGGCGACGCTCAGGAAGGTGCCACCCCAGCCGGGGGCGAGCTTCTCAAAGACCGTGACGGTCGCGGGGCTAGGTGCGGCGACGAGCTCCTCGTAGGGCATGACGCCGTAGGGAAGCACAGACGCGCCGATGTAGAGGACGAGAAGGACGAGGAGGCCGATGATCGTGGCCTTGCCGACGTCGCTCTTGCGCTCGGCACGGGCGCTCATGACGCAGGCGCCCTCGATGCCGATGAACATCCACATCATGATGAGCAGGCAGTTGATGACCTGGGTGCCAAGGTCACCAAGCTCTACGCCCGCCTCGTTCATAAGCACCACGTTGCGCTCCATCGTGCCCCAGAAGTCAGCAGTGAAGACGCCGGCATTGAAGGAGATGATGCAGAAGCCGATGAAGACGAGAATCGAGGCGACCTTGACGACCATGACGACGGCGTTCAGGGTGGCAGCGCTCTCGACGCCGTTGATGACGAGGAAGGTGATGATCCAGAGGATGACGGAGACCGCCACGATCGCCATCACGTTCGGGTTGCCGGCCTCGCCGGTGCTGAAGATGTCGGGCATGGCGCCGGCGAGGGTCTGGGCGACCATCGTGGCGAAGCCGACGTTGCCGAGCCATGCGGAGAGCCAGTAGCCCCAGCCGCTGAGGAAGCCGGAGAACGGGCCGAAGCCCTCGGTCGCATACTGGAACAGACCGTTGATCTCAGGCCTCTTGGCGCCAAGGTTGGCGAGGGCGAGAGCCAGGAACAGGAAGCCGAGACCAGCGATCAGCCAGGAGACGAGAGCACCACCGGGGCTCGCAGCGTTTGCGAGCTGACCGGCCGTGGCGAACACGCCCGAGCCGATGCAGGAGCTGACAACCATGCCGACGAGGGCGATGAGCCCCAGTTCCTTCTTGTCGGACATCGATGAACCTCCAATGCATAGTGCGAACAGGACACGCCCCAACAGGGACAAACGTCAGACGGCCTACGACCACAAAACGCATGTCCGAAGGCCAATCACGACGACAAAACACAGAGAAACCATTGTTTAGTTGGCAAATAAAAAAGGGGCGCCGCGCAATGCGGCGCCCCGAAAGGCACAACCTCTTACTTGAGGGTGGCGTACATGACAGCCTTGATGGTGTGCATGCGGTTCTCGGCCTCGTCGAAGACCTTGGAAGCGCGGGACTCGAAGACCTCGTCCGTGACCTCCATCTCGGTGATGCCGAACTTCTTCGCAACCTCGGCACCCTTGGTGGTCTTGGTGTCGTGGAAGGAGGGCAGGCAGTGCAGGAAGATGCAGTCGTCCTGAGCCTGGGCCATGACGTCGGAGGTGACGCGGTAGGGCTCCATCAGAGGGATGCGCTCCTTGTAGAGCTCGTCGGGCTCGCCCATGGACACCCAGATGTCGGTGTAGATGGCGGAAGCGTCCTTGACGCCCTCGTGGACATCCTCGGTGATCTTGATCGTGGAGCCGTTCTCCGCGGCAATGGCGCGGCACTGCTCGACGAGGGCAGCCTCGGGCATGTTGGCCTTGGGGCCACAAGCGACGAAGTTCACGCCCAGCTTGGCGCAGACGACCATGAGGGAGTTGCCGACGTTGTTGCCAGCGTCGCCCATGAAGGTGAGGGTGCGGCCCTTGATGTCGTTGTTGAAGTTCTCCTTGAAGGTAAGGATGTCAGCGAGCATCTGCGTGGGGTGGAACTCGTTGGTGAGGCCGTTCCACACGGGGACGCCAGCGTAGTGAGCGAGCTCCTCGACCTTCTCCTGCTCGAAGCCACGGTACTCGATGCCGTCGAACATGCGGCCGAGGACGCGAGCGGTGTCGGCGATGGACTCCTTGTGGCCCATCTGGGAGCCGGAGGGATCGAGGTAGGTGACGCCCATGCCGAGGTCGTAGGCGCCGACCTCGAAGGAGCAACGGGTGCGCGTGGAGGTCTTCTCGAAGAGAAGGGCGACGTTCTTGCCCTCGAGGTAACGGTGAGGGATGCCGGCGCGCTTCATGTTCTTGAAGTCGACGGAGAGGTCGAGCAGGTAGTTGATCTCCTCGGGGGTGAAGTCGAGGAGCTTCAGGAAGTGACGACCACGAAGGTTAACGCCCATGTTCTAGATCCTTTCGATGTTTCTTTGCGCCGATGGCGCCAGGTACAAACATTCAGAGTCCGGAGGTGCTTGCGCACCCCCGGACGGTGAATCAAAGAGAGACTTAGATGTCCTCGCGAGCGAAGGGCATGCTCATGCAGCGGGGGCCACCACGGCCGCGGGAGAGCTCCGCGGACGGAACGACGATGAGGTCCAGGCCCTCCTTGTAGAGGACGTCGTTGGTGACGGAGTTGCGCTGGTAGACGCAAATCTTGCCAGGAGCGACGCAGAGGGTGTTGGAGCCATCGTTCCACTGCTCGCGGGCAGCCGCGACGGGGTCGCCGCCACCGCACTTGATAAGCTTGACGGCATCGAGGCCGAGGGCCTTGGCGAGAATGTTCTCGAGGGTGTCAACCATCTCCTCGATCTTGAGCTCGCCGTCGACAGCGCCCTTGGTGATCTTGAAGACCTGGAGGGTGCCCATGATGCCCGGGTGGATGGTGAACTTGTCGACGTCGATCTGCGTGAAGACGGTGTCGAGGTGCATGAAGGCACGGGACGCCGGGATGTTGAAGGCGTAGATCGTGTCGATCTCGCAGCCCTTGTCGCCCCAGAACATGTTGCGGGCGAGGGAGTCAATGGCAGCAGCCTGCGTACGCTGGGAGATGCCAATGGCCAGGGTGTGGGCGTTGAGGTTCAGGACGTCGCCGCCCTCGGTGTGGTAGGCGCTGTCGCGACGGTACCAGAGGGGAGCGTCCTTGTACTCGGGGTGATCGCGGAAGATGTACTTGCCGAGAAGGGTCTCGCGGTTACGCGTGACGGAGTACATGTGGTTGAGGTTGACGCCCTTGCCGACGATCGCGAACGGGTCGCGGGTGAAGTAGGTGTTGGGCATCGGGTCGATCAGGAGGTCGGTGACGGCGTCCTGGTCGTCGACGATCGCGGAGAGGCTGCCGGAGCCGTGGGGAATGTCGAGCTCGTTCTTGCGGATGCCGGCGATGCACTTCTCGACGAAGGCCTGGGTGTCGGTGATGGAGTCCATGAACTCCTTCACGGCAGCGCGGGTGTTGTGGCCGCGCAGGCCGGACTCGTCAAGCCACTGCTCGGTGAACTCGTCACGGGAGCCGGCGGCGTCGAGAGCCTCGGCGGTGAGCTTCTCGAGGTAGAGAACCTCAACACCCTCGTTGCGGAGGAGCTCCGCAAACTTGTCGTGCTCCGCCTGTGCGACCTCCAGGAAGGGGATGTCGTCGAACAGAAGGCGCTCAAGGTCGTCGGGGGTGAGGTTCAGAAGCTCCTCGCCGGGACGATGAAGGCAGACCTTCTTCAGGGGGCCAATTTCGCTGTGGACGTAGAGCCCGTTAGCCATGGTTCCTCCCACTCCTTTCGTGCCAGAAGACTTCTTCCGACACACGAATCTAATACTCTGCAGCCGGATCTGAGGGCGCCGGAGGCACTCTGGCTCCGCTGCAGTACCAACAATAACGCCAAAAGCGAATATATCCAATATCAATTTGAAATTTTTTTCACAGCGCCCTTCGGGAGGGGGAACGGTAGCATCTGGCCTACAGACGGTAGGAAGATATGAATATCGCGTTGAGGGCATGGCTTCTACCTGCGCTAATTTAACGCTCAGGCGAGAAAAGCATACCGTTCAGGCTTCCCGGCAAGCCGCAAAACGGAGGACTGGAACGCTCTCGACACAGTTTGGAAATATACATGTTTCGAGAATAGAATCGCGAATTTATGTAACAGGGAACAACTTTCCGAAGAACCTTTCATATAGGGGTATATCGACCTTCGAAAACCAGGCGCCAGCCGAGATGCGATGAAATCGGGCTCGGGAGGACGTCTCGACGCACGCCCTCGGCGATAATGCCCATAGCTAATGCCGCGCGAGGCGGCAAGGGACTCCGGAAGGTGGGTAGCAATAGTGCGCCTTGAGATTGAGAGAATGGCCTACGGCGCCGACGCGATCGCGCGCGACGAGGCCGGAAAGACCGTGTTCGTGGCGGGCGGCGTTCCCGGCGACGTCGTCGAGGCCGAGGTCACGTCCGAGGCAAGCAGCTACTCCCGCGCGCGTGTGACCGAGGTGCTCGAGCCCTCCGCGGACCGCGTACGTCCTGCCTGCCCCTACGCCGACGTCTGCGGCGGATGCCCCTGGGCGCACATGGCCTACGACGCGCAGGCGCGCGCCAAGCGCGAGGGCGTCGTGGACGCCCTCAGGCGCATCGGACACTTCGATCCCGAGCGGACCGACGAGCTCGTGGGCACGCTCCTCTCCCCCTCCGACGAGTGGGGCTACCGCAACAAGATCGAGCTCGCGTTCGAGCGCGGGCCCAAGCGCGTGACCATCGGCATGCATGGCGCCGGCGACGCGGGCGTCGTGAAGGTGGGAGCCTGCGCCCTTCTCGACAAGAAGTTCCAGAAGATGCCCAAGGCCGTGTCGGGCGCGCTCACGTACCTCGCGAACTCGCACGGCATCAGGCTCGACCGTGTGGGCATCAGGGCGTCCAGGCGCACCGGCGAGGTCGAGGTCGCGCTCTGGACGCAGCCGGGGCCGTTCCCGCGCGCGCAGGCGGCCAAGATCCTCGGCGACGCGGCCAAGACCACCTCGGTCGTGCGCGTGATGGAGAAGGGGCCGACCAAGGCCCGCCGGATCGTGGGCGTCGAGCGCCTCTCGGGCAAGGGCAGCTGGGGCGAGCAGATCGCGGGCGAGCGCATGGCCGTGAGCGCCCCGTCGTTCTTCCAGGTCAACACCGTCGCGGCGGAGAGGCTCGTCGAGCTCGTGCTCGAGGGGCTGGCGCCCGGCGAGGGCGACGAGGCTATGGACCTCTACTGCGGCGCGGGCACCTTCACGCTCCCGCTGGCGAGAAGGGCCGCGTTCGTCTCGGCAGTCGAGTCCTACGGCCCGGCCGTGCGCGACCTCAGGCGCAACCTCGAGCGCGCGCACCTCGAGAACGTGGACGCCCAGGGCGGCGACGCGGGCCGCGAGTTCCCCGACACCGACGCCGACGTGATCGTGGTCGACCCGCCGCGTGCGGGCCTCGCCGAGGACGTCGTGGCCAAGCTGAGCAAGCAGCCGGCGCGCGCCATCGCCTACGTGTCCTGCGACCCGGCCACGCTCGCGCGCGACCTCGCTCGCTTCGAGGAGGCCGGCACCTTCGAGGTCGCGTCCGTCACGCCCGTGGACCTCTTCCCGCAGACCTTCCACGTAGAGAACGTCTGCATCCTGCGCCGGCGCTAGCCGCGGCGCGCGACAATGGTTCCCACAGGGCAACGAGGTCGGGAGGAAGCATGAGGAAGACGGCACTTTCCGTTGCGCTCGCCTGCACGCTTGCGGCGGGCCTCGGCGCCTGCGCGCAGCAGTCGCAGCAACAGCAGCCTCAGCAGGGCGAGCAACAGGGCCAGCAGCAACAGTCGCAGCAGGCACAACCAGCGCAGGGACAGGCCCAGGACGCGCAGGCAGCAACGTCGCGCGAGGGCTTCTCGGTGCGCGAGATCTCTGACGACCTCTTCGCCCGCATGCGCAGCGGCCGCACCTACAAGGACGACTGCGTCGTGCCGCGCGAGGACCTGCGCTACCTGACCGTACTGCACAAGGACAAGGCCGGCAACACCCACCAGGGCGAGATGGTCTGCCACAAGCTCATCGCGCAGGACGTGCTCGAGATCTTCGAGCGGCTCTACGACGCCGGCTACCCCATCGAGCGCATGGTCCTGCCCGACAACTACCTGGCCGACGACGAGACCATGATGCGCGACAACAACTCGTCGTGCTTCAACTTCCGCTTCATCTCGCACACCAACAAGGTCTCGAAGCACGGCCTGGGCATGGCCGTCGACATCAACACGCTCTACAACCCGTACCACAAGGTGGTCACCGCGGAGGACGGCACGACGACCGAGGTGATCGAGCCCGCCACGGGGGCGCCCTACCTCGACCGCAACCAGGCCTTCGACTACAAGATCGAGAAGGGCGACCTCTGCTACCAGCTCTTTCTCGAGAAGGGATTCGAGTGGGGCGGCGACTGGGAGGACCGCAAGGACTACCAGCACTTCGAGCTGCCCACGAGCGTGACCGACACCTACGCGCAGGCCTACGCCAGGTAGGCGCCGACGCACAACCGGGCGGGACCGCCCGCCACGTAAGGAGAAGAGCTTGATACTCGCATCAGGATCGCCCAGGCGCCGAGAAATCCTCGAGGACCTTGGCATCTCCCCCATCGTCCGCCCCGCCGACGTCGACGAGACGCCGCGCGAGGGCGAGTCGCCCACGGAGCTCGTCGAGCGCCTCGCGTGCGCCAAGGCCGAGGCCTGCGCGGCAGACCTTCCCGCCGAGCTCGCCGGCCAGACCGTGCTCGCCGCCGACACGATCGTGTGGCGCGAGGGCGGCCACGTGCTCGGCAAGCCCGCAAACGACGACCAGGCCCGAGCCATGCTCGAGGAGCTCTCAGGCGCCACGCACCACGTCTCCACGGGCGTCTGCCTGCTCGTCCGCTCGGACGGCCGAGAAGAGCGCGTCTCCTTCCACGAGACCACCGACGTGCGCTTCCGCACCCTCTCGGCCGAGGAGATCGGCGCCTACGTCCGCTCGGGCGAGCCGGCAGACAAGGCGGGCTCCTACGGCATCCAGGGCCTGGGGCGCCTGCTCGTCTCCGGCATCTCCGGCGACTACTACAATGTTGTGGGCCTCCCCGTGACGCGCACGCTCTGCGAGCTCGACCGCGTGCTCGAGCGACGGGGCGGCGACGAGAACATCACACGGATACTGGAGGGACTCAGATGAGCACAATCCGCGGAGCCGAGGCCATCTCGGGCGTGTACGCCGCAAACGTGACCATGGAGGACGGCGCTTCCGGCTGCACAGTCATCGTCTGCCCCGAGGGCGCCACCGGCGGCGTCGACGTACGCGGCGGCGCGCCCGCGACCCGCGAGACCGACCTGCTGCGCCCCGAGGAGACCGTCAACGTCCTGCACGCCGTCGTCCTCTCGGGCGGCAGCGCCTATGGCCTCGCAACCTCCTGCGGCGTCGCCGAGGAGCTCGAGCGCCGCGGCATCGGCCTCGATGTGGGCGTCGGCGTCGTCCCCATCGTGAGCTCCGCCTGCCTCTTCGACCTCATGGTCGGCGATGCCAAGGTGCGCCCCGGGGCTGCCGAGGGCGCCGAGGCAGTTCGCGTCGCGCTGGACGAGAAGAGCACGCTCTCCAGCGGAAACGTGGGCGCGGGCTGCGGCTGCAGCGTTGGCAAGCTCGCCGGCCCCGACCACGCCATGAAGGCCGGCCTCGGTCAGGCCGTCGCCCACGAGGGACCGCTGGCCTGCGCCGCCATAAGCGCCGTCAACGCGGCCGGCAACGTCCGCGACCCCGAGACCGGCGCCTGGATCGCCGGCATCACCGACGACGCGGGCGAGCGCGTGGTCTCCCCCGCCGCCGCGATCTCCAACATCGCGGCCGGCGCCGCCAGGCTCTCCTTCCGCACGAACACGACCATTTCGTGCGTCGTGACCAACGCCCGCCTCACCAAGGCCGACGCCACCAAGGTCGCCCAGATGGCCGCCGACGCCTACGCGCACGCGATCTGGCCCACCCACACCACCAACGACGGCGACACCGTCTTCGTCATGGCGACCGGCGAGGTGGACATGCCCATCGACGTGGTGGGCGCCACGGCCACGGTCGCCCTCGAGCAGGCGATCGCCGACGCCGCCCGAAGCGCGCGGGGCGCCTACGGCCTCAAGGCCGCCTGCGACCTCGCCTAAACACACGCCACCGAGAAGAGCTGCGGCCTTGGCCCCAGCTCTTCTCGGCATTAGTGCTTGTCCGTGCTCGAAACGGCTTGCATGCCCCCTAACGATTGCGCTTGTCGCGAACGGACCCTCGCTCCCGCCTACGTGACGCGACCAGTGCGACAAGGCCGAGCACGGCGCAAGACATGGGCAACGCAAGCGGCGTGACGTCGCCGGTCTTGGGGGTCGCCGCCTTGCTCGGGGCAGCCTTCGCGGACGCGCCGGCCGAGCCGCCATCGGCGCCCGAGCCGTCGTCCACACCCGCCTCGTCAGAGGCCGGTGCCTCCAGAACCTTGAAGCTGACGGCCACGTCGTCGCCGTCAGCGAACGTCGCCGTCAGCTCGTGGTCGCCGGCCGAGAGCGTTTCGAGGTAGGCGGGCGAGAGCGTGACCACCACGGACCCGGCGACGGCCGTGTAGCCGTCCATGGGAACCTCGATGCCATCGACCCTCAGGCCGGAGAACGTGTCGATGGTCCTCTCGTCGTTCACGTTGCGCTTGAAGGCGAACTCAAGCCCATCGGAGCCGCCCTTCGTCCAGGAGCCGCCCTCGCCCCTCACGACCGTGTAGACGATCTTGGCATCCTTCACCGCAGCCTCGGCGGCCTCAAGCCTCTTCAGTGCCTCGGGGCTCACCTTGGCCTTCTGCACGTCGGTTAGCGCGTCGTAGGCCGCGCGCGCAGCCTCGATGGCGCCCCTGTCGTCGGCCGTGACCTTGTCCGGAGCGGGCAGATCGTTCATCTCGCCCGTCGCCTCGTCGGCCCTCACCTTGTCGTCGACCGCCCTCTCAAGCTCGGCCTGGGCCTCCATCACGGCCGCCTCGGCCTCGTCGACCTCGCCCTTGGTAGGGTTCTCCTTGCTCGACGTCTCCTTCGCCTTGTCGACTGCCGCCCTCAGCTTGCTCACCGCTCTGCTGACGTCGGGGTCGTCCATGCCGGCCGGGTCATCCCCGCCGGTGGGATTGAGCGCCTCCTCGGCCCTCTTGATTGCCTCATCCAGCCCGCCCTTGTCAGCGGGAACGATCCTGAAGTCCTGCGTCGCGGCGGACGGGAGCCTGTAGTTGAGGTTCGACAGGCGGGACGCCATGGCGGTGTAGGGGCCGCCCACCTCCGTCTGCTCGCCCGTGACCGTGACCTCGCAGACGTCGCCTTCCACCAGCCCGGTGGCCGTCGCGGTCGGCTTCTGCGGGGAGCCGGTGTAGGGAAGCTCCGTGTCGGCCCAGCTCAGGCCGACCTCCCTCTGGCCGATGGAGAAGTCCCTCTCCTGCGTTCCCCAAAGCGCGTAGTTCTTGTTCGTAAGCCCTGACGCCGTCGCGTGGTAGCCACCAATGTCCTTCTCCGCGCCAGATATCGTCACCTCGCAGACGTCGCCGTTCACCAGGTCGTCAGAGTTGACCGTTGCCGTCGGGGCCTGCGGCTGCCCGTTGTACGTGAAGCGCACGACCTCTCCCCACTGAACGACGACCTGCTTGGGATTCACCGTGAGGATTCCTGTCTCGAACACGATGTCGTAGTTGTCACTGGTCAAGCCCGAGGGCGTGATGGCATAGCTCCCCACGTCGCCGTACAGCTCGTAGTCGTAGGAGAAGGACAGGGTGCCGCCGAGGCTGCTCTCATCG
>Ga0310695_10005541_pt1 | contig 21936 bp, 16 predicted proteins | sample RumenRJG_04DNA_FD_203882 | JGI IMG/M metagenome (GOLD analysis project Ga0310695, IMG submission 203882) | Bovine rumen microbial communities from Lethbridge, Alberta, Canada - RJG_04 (v2) (version 2) | ecosystem: Host-associated > Mammals > Digestive system > Stomach > Rumen | place: Canada...
CCGCCCTTGGCGGCCGCGGCCTTGACCTCGTCCACATTGCCCACCAGCACGGGGGTCAGGAAGCCGTCCTTCTTCAGGCGGGCGGCGGATTCCAGGATGCGGGCGTCGGGGCCCTCGGTATAGACGATCTTGCGGGGATTGGCTTTCAGAATTTCAACCAAATTTTCAAACATGTGTAAAAACCTCCATAAAGTGATTACGGATATAACAGATATACTGTAACACTCCTGTGTGACTTTTTCAAGGATTATCGCATATTTTCTGTTTACAAAGGGCGCATTCGCCGCTATAATACTCATTGTTATATTGATGGAGCGTGAACTTATGGAACGGACTTTTCATGGGACCCTGTCCACCCTGCGCCGGGGCCGCGGCCTGAGCCAGCGGCAGGCGGCGGCGGACCTGGGGATCAGCCAGGCTCTGCTGAGCCATTACGAGACCGGCGCAAGAGAGCCGGGACTGAACTTCGTCTGCCGGGCCTGTGACTATTACGGCGTGACGGCGGACTATCTGCTGTGCCGCTCGGCCCATCCGGGCGACGTGAGCATCAAGGAATCCAGGGCCTTCCTGGCGGAAGTGCGAAGCATACTGGACCGGGCGGAGAACGCCCTGAACGAGATCGGCGGTGAACAGCTATGATCGACCAAAAGCATATCCGCAACTTTTCCATCATCGCCCACATCGACCATGGCAAGTCCACCCTGTCGGACAGGCTCATCGAGAAGTGCGGCGCGGTGGAACAGCGGATCATGGAGGACCAGATCCTGGACAACATGGATCTGGAAAAGGAACGCGGCATCACCATCAAGGCCCGGGCCGTGGGCCTCAGTTACCAGGCCGCCGACGGGGAGGACTATACCCTGAACCTGATCGACACCCCGGGGCATGTGGATTTCAACTACGAGGTCAGCCGCTCCCTGGCTGCCTGCGAGGGCGCGGTGCTGGTGGTGGACGCCAGCCAGGGTGTGGAGGCACAGACCCTGTCCAACACCTACCTGGCCCTGGACAACGATCTGGAGATCCTGCCGGTGATCAACAAGATCGACCTGCCGGCGGCGGAGCCCCAGCGGGTCAAGGACGAGATCGAGGAGATCATCGGCATCCCCGCCCAGGACGCGCCGGAGATCAGCGCCAAGGCGGGCATCAACATTGACGCGGTGCTGGAAGATATCGTGGCAAACGTGCCCGCGCCCGCCGGGGACCCGGAGGCGCCGCTGAAGGCTCTGATCTTCGACAGCCAGTACGACAACTACCGGGGCGTCATCGTCTTCATGCGTATGATCGACGGGCGCATCCGCAAGGACACCGAGGTGCTGCTCATGTCCACCGGCGCCCGCTACAAGGTGCTGGAGGTGGGCCATCTGCGGCCCATCGGCCTGGATCCCTGTGAGGAGCTGGCCGCCGGCGACGTGGGCTACTTTACCGCCAGCATCAAGAACGTGGCCGACACCCAGGTGGGCGATACCGTCACCGAGGCGGGACGTCCCACGGCCACGCCCCTGCCCGGCTACCGCCCGGCCCGGCCCATGGTCTATTGCGGCATCTATACCGAGGACGGCTCCAAGTATCCGGACCTGCGGGACGCCCTGGACAAGCTCAAGCTCAACGACGCCTCTCTCAGCTACGAGCCGGAGAGCTCGGTGGCCCTGGGCTTCGGCTTCCGCTGCGGCTTTCTGGGCATGCTCCATATGGAGATCATCCAGGAGCGGCTGGAGCGGGAGTTCGATCTGGAGCTGGTGACCACCCTGCCCTCGGTCATCTACAAGGTCATCAAGACCGACGGCAGCACCGTCATGGTGGACAATCCTCACAACTACCCGGACGTGGCCTCCATCGCCGAGGCCTATGAGCCCTATGTGAAGGTGTCCATCATCACTCCCAACGAGTACGTGGGCAACATCATGCCCCTGTGCCAGGACCGGCGGGGCGAGTACAAGAACATGCAGTACCTGGACACCCGCCTGGTGGAGCTGCACTACGAGATGCCCCTCAACGAGATCATTTACGATTTCTTCGATACCCTCAAGGCCCGCACCAAGGGCTACGCTTCCCTGGACTATGAGTTCTCCGAGTACAAGAGCAGCGACCTGGTGAAGGTGGATATGCTCTTGAACGGCGACCAGGTGGACGCCCTCAGCTTCATCGCCCACCGGGACAAGGCCTACCCGAGAGCCAGAAAGCTCTGCGAAAAGCTCAAGGAGAACATCCCCCGGCAGCTCTTCGAGGTGCCCATCCAGGCGGCCATCGGCGGCAAGATCATCGCCCGGGAGACCGTCAAGGCCCTGCGCAAGGACGTGCTGGCCAAGTGCTACGGCGGCGACATCACCCGCAAGAAGAAGCTGCTGGAAAAGCAGAAGGAAGGCAAAAAGAAGATGCGCCAGCTGGGTACGGTCCAGATCCCCACGGAGGCTTTTCTGGCAGTGCTCAAATTGGACGAGTGACGCGAAAGCATTATAATACGGATTGCCACGGGCCTGCGGCCCTCGGAATGACAAGCAAAGGGAAGGCGCGATACCGCGCCTTCCCTTTGCTTGTCATTCCGAGGAGCGAAGCGACGCGAGAATCCGTTTTTGCGCAGCGTTTTCGCTTGTTTCGGTGGTTTCTTATAGGAGACATCTTTAACAATTCTTAAGAATTTGCCTCCTTGGTTCTTAAAAGGCATCGGCGTATAATGAAGCCGAAAACGAGAGGTGAGAACATGTACAACATTCTCATTTGCGACGACGAAAAGGATATCGTCTCCGCCCTGGAGATCTACCTGCGGGCCGAGGGCTACCGGACCTTTGCCGCCTGCGACGGGCGGGAGGCCCTGGCGGTGCTGGAGCGGGAGGAGATCCATCTGGTACTGCTGGATATCATGATGCCGCAGCTGGACGGGATCAGCGCCATGAATGAGCTGCGCCGGTACAGCAATGTGCCGGTGATCCTGCTGACCGCCAAGGGCGAGGACACCGACAAGGTCCTGGGTCTGAACGTGGGCGCCGACGACTATGTGACCAAGCCATTCAACCCGGTGGAGCTGCTGGCCCGGGTCCGCTCCCAGCTGCGCCGCTACATGCAGCTGGGCGGCAGCGCCAAGCGGGAGGACCTGCTGAGCGTCGGCGGCCTCAGCCTGGACGACAGGAGCAAGGAAGTGACCGTGGACGGGGAGGCCGTGAGCCTGACCCCCACAGAGTACGAGATTTTAAAGCTGATGCTGGAGCACCCGGGGCAGGTATTTTCACCCCGGGAGCTGTACCGCCGGGTCTGGAACGATGAGCCCTACGGCGCGGAGAGCACCGTGGCGGTGCACATCCGGCACCTGCGGGAAAAGATCGAGATCGACCCGGCCCAGCCCCGCTATGTGAAGGCGGTCTGGGGTCAGGGCTATAAGCTGGAGAGGGGGAAGTGACATGAAAAAACTCCGCGGCAGTCTGGCCGTCAAGATCACGGCCATCGTGCTGCTGTGCCTGCTGGTGCTGGCCTTCACGGCCTCGGCGGCGGGAGCGCTGGCTCTCCATGAGTTGGGGGTCTACTCCGGCGGCTACGACAGCGCCCGCCAGACGATGCTGACCGATCTCTGCCGGGACCGGACCATGCGCGCGGCGGAGCGGGTCCTGGAATGGGGCGACGACGCGGATTCGGTCTACGCCCACGAGAACTTCCGCTTTGCCATCCATGATCCGGAGGGAGAGCTGCTGTATACCAACTACGACGGCAGCGGCTTCCTTGCCCATGTGGGCTGGGACTATACCCGCTATGAGGCGGCGGAAGTCACACCTCAGCTCACCATGCAGCCCTGGGAGACACCCCGGGTCACCCCCACGCCTGACCCGCGGACGCTGGAGAACGAGGCCAGCATCGTCTATGAGGAGGGGGAGAGCGAGATCATCTGGGAGCAGGAAGCCCCGGGCGTACAGCTGAAGACCTGGCACATCGACGGCTATATCCCCGAGACGCTGACGGCACAGGATGAGATCCAGCACGCCCTGCGGCTTTACGACTGGGGCTACAGCCTGCGCTACGCCGTCTACGCCGCCGCCGGCGTGAGCCTGCTGCTGGGGGTGCTGCTGTTCATCTTCCTGTGCTCCGCCGCCGGACACCGGGACGCGAGCGAGACCATTACGCCCAATTTCGTGGATAAGCTGCCCTTCGACCTGCTGACGGCCATTGTCGTCACCGGCGTGAGCCTGGCCCTGGTGGCCATGGCGGAGGTGCTCAGCTTCAACGGCGGGGAGATCATCATCGGCGCCTTTCTGCTGCTGGCGGCGGGCCTGCTGTTCCTGCTCTGGTGCATGAGTCTTGCCACCCGGGTGAAGCTGGGCGGCGTGCTGAAAAGCTGTCTGATCTACCGCTTCCTGGCCTGGTGCTGGAAAGGACTGCGCCTGGGCGGAAAGGGCCTCATCAGCCTGCTGCGCGGCCTGCCCATGATCCGCAAGTGGGCGCTGATCATCGCCGCCGTGTGGGTGGGCGAGCTCCTGATCATGAGCCTTTTCGGGGTATACCCGGAGGAATTTTTCCTCTGGCTGCTGGAGCATCTGCTGCTGACGGCTCTGGCCTTTTACCTGATCCTCAGCTTCCGGCGGCTGCGCCTGGGGGCCAAGGAGATCGCCGCGGGGAATGAGGCTTACGTGGTAGATACCCGCTATCTCGTCGGCGAGCTGGCCGACCATGCCAACGATCTGAACCACATCCGCGACGGGCTGAACGCCGCCGTGGCGGAGCGCATGAAGTCCGAGCGCTTTCGCACGGAACTGATCACCAACGTGTCCCACGATATCAAGACTCCGCTGACTTCCATTATCAACTACGTGGATCTGCTGGAGAAGGAGGAACCGGAGAACGAGAAGGTACGGGAATACGTGCAGGTGCTGTCGAGGCAGTCGGGGCGGCTGAAAAAGCTGATCGACGATCTGATCGAGGCCAGCAAGGCCTCCACCGGGAACCTGCCCGTGGTCAAGGAGCCCTGCGAGCTGGGGGTGCTGCTGGACCAGACGGCGGGGGAATACGGTGAGCGGCTGTCCGCTGCCGGGCTGGAGCTGGTGCTCTCCCGGCCGGAGGAGCCGGTGACCATCCTGGCCGACGGGCGGCACATGTGGCGCATCTTTGACAACCTGATGGGCAACGCCCTGAAATACGCCCAGCCGGGGACGCGGGTCTATCTGAGCCTGGCCCGGCAGGCCGGGAAGGCCCAGGTCACCTTCCGCAACATCTCCCGCAGCCAGCTGAACGTCAGCGGCGAGGAGCTGATGGAGCGCTTCGTGCGGGGCGACAGCGCCCGCAGCACCGAAGGCAGCGGCCTGGGGCTCTCCATCGCCAGAAGCCTGACCCAGCTGCAGGGCGGACAGATGGATCTGACTGTGGACGGGGACCTGTTCAAGGTGACGCTGCTCTTCGACAGCCTGTAAAAAAATATGCCCGGAGCTGCAGGGCAAAGAAAAGGCCAACAGCCGACTCCCGCAATGGGGAGCCGGCTGTCGGCTTATGTTGTTGTCGGCCGTTTACAGAGGGATCTCCACCTGCTCGGCCAGCTCCTTCAGCCGGGCTTCGATCTGTTCGGAGATGTCCCGGCTCATGCGGCTGTTCAGAGCGAGCAGCTCCTCGTTGTCCGCGCTGCTGAGTAGCTTATCGTAATTGGCGCGGATGCGGGCGCGGATGGCCTGCATGCGCCGCTCGGAAATACCGTCCCCATCGCCCCAGCGGAAGCGGGGGAGAAGATGGCGCTTCTTCGTCTTGCCCTCGGCGGCCTCCTGTTCGGAAAAGAGCTTGCCGGAGGCGGCCTTTTTGACCGCGTCCGCGATGCCCAGGCTGGGCGCCTCCAGACGGGGGAGGGCGTTGGCCAAGGCCAGCCGGCGGATCGAAAGCGGCAGGTCCGCGGTCATCAGCTTTTCGTCGATGGCCTTTTTCCCCATGGCGTGGCTGACCATCAGCACCAGGAAGGACAGCAGGAAGCCGATGAGCATGCCGACGGGGCCTTCGGCTACCAGGACCACACCGCTGCCGCCGCAGAGCATGGCGATCAGGATGGAGATGATGGACTCCACGAACACAGCCGTCCAGGTCAGCGTGTCGCCGGCCAGGACGTCCCTGGCTTCCAGCTTTTCCAACAGGCGGAAGTCGCTGGCGGTGAGCGCCGAGGAAATCCCCAGGGAACGCTCCGGCACATGATAGCGGCGGCAGATCTCAGAGGTATACTGCTCCAGCTCCTCCGAGACGCTCAGCAGCCAGTCGGTCACCGGCTGGTGCAGGCCCTGACGGGCTTCCTCTGAGTAGAGGTAGATCTTGATGCGCTCCTGCAGAGTGGCCTCCATGTCGCACAGACGCCGGATCTTTCCATTCTTCCAGTCCAGCAGCACAGGCTTGACGGCACGGTCCAGCAGCGGATCCAGCAGCTGATCCAGCGCGCTGCGGTAGAGATCGTTCAGGCGGCCGGATACCAGCGCCTCCACGGCGTTGGAGGAGATGAGCTCGTCCACCTCCGCCCGGAAACGCTGCAGCTCGTCGTCGATGCGCCCGCACCAGGCCAAGCCCCGGGCGACGCTGAATTCCGGCTCCCGGTCGGCATAGATGACGGCGTCGGGAAAGACCTCCGCGCACCAGCTGCGGATCTCCTCCATACGGGAGACACCGCCGGTGAGGAACAGCAGTTCTGGCTGCTCCACGCCGATGCTGTCCCGGATCTCCCGCAGTCCCGCGCAGAAGACGGACTTGAAGGACTTACCGCCCAGCTGGGGACAGGGCGTGTCCGTCAGCAGGCGGGACATCTCGGCGTCCATACGCAGATCCAGGATCAGCGGCTCGTCATAGGTGATGAGAAGGGACTCGACGCATTCCTGCTGCCCGCGCTCCCCGGCAGGCATGGAGTAGTAGCGCTCCTTGAGATGCCGTGCGTGCAGCTCGCAGTCCACCTGCCAGCTCTCGCTCTCCGCCAGCACCTTCCGCAGCGCGGCGGCCTTGGGAGACCGGTCCACGCAGGCGTTCAGCAGCACCTCGTCCATGACGCCGCCGCCCAGGGCGACTTCGCCGCCGGTGCGGATCTCGGCCTCCTTGCCCTTGTTGATGTAGGCAAAGTCCGTGGTGGAGGAGCCGATGTCCACCACCAGCACGGTTTTGGAGCGCAGGTCCACATAGTCCCGCACGGAGTTGGACTGGATCGCCCCCACCATGACCGCCCGGGATTCGGATACCACGTGGGGTGTGGGAAATCCGATGGTCTCAAAGATGCGCTGGTAGCGCTCCCGCGCCTCCGCGTTCCAGCCGGCGGGACAGCCCACATAGACGCTGTTGCTCTTTTCCCCGCCCACCAGGTCCCCGCTGCCCCGCAGAGACTCAAAAACGCGGGCGGAAAAGTCGCGGATGAGAGCGGCGCTGTCGGACTGGGCGTTCAGGAAGCGCCGCTTGAAGCGCGCGGCGCTGCGCACCGCCGCTGCGGCGGAGCGGGCGGCCTTGTCGCCGATGCGGATCTCTCCGTCCCGCATGATGGCCCAGACGGTGATGATCACTTTGTTGCCTTCGACTTCGATGATTTCGGGATAGTTTTTCCCCTCGCTGCTGACGCGGGCCAGGGTGCTTTCGCCATCCCCAAGGTCAAAGCCCCAGTATTGCATTGCGGATGCCTCCCTTCGGGAGATTCAGATTCAAATTGCGGAAAAGGAAAGGCCGGATCAGCCGTCGATATGCTCGGTAGCCCGCCCGACCAGCAGCAGTTTGCCGTCGGCGACCAGGGCCGGCCGCTGGGTGGCGGCGGCCTTTTTGGTGGGCAGCAGCTCAAAGAGCTCGGCGCTGTCCGCGCCGTAGTCAACGACTTCGACGCCCTGACGGCGCAGCCATGGCGTCAGCTGCCGCAGCTGGCGGAGAGCGTAGTCCCCGTTGTCGGCATAGAGGGCCTCCAGCAGATCGCCCACCAGCTTCAGACTCTCCCCGTCCAGAGCGGGCCCGTCCGCGGGTGCCGCTTCCGCGGCCTCCTGCTGCCAGCCCCTGGAGAGATCCAGGAATTCGGCAGTCTTGCGATCCACGGTCTCGGTGGTCTTCTTCAAGGTCCGCCAGACCACATCCGGGTCAAGCCCGGCGCGGACGCGGACCTCCCGTTCCCCATACCAGAGGCGTCCGGCCAGAAAAGCGCTGAGGGCCGCGGCGGCCATCAGGGCGCAGCCGACCAGATAATACTCCTTGATCAGCAGGGCGGCGACCAGGCCGAAGATGACGGCCAGCAGCAGGGTGATCAAGGCGCCGGTGCGAAAGCGCCGCTTGGAGATCTCCTTCTGGGCGGTGCCCGCTGTGAGCAGCGCCAGCATGTCCCGTACCGCGGCGGTCTGGCAGTCGGCAAGAGCCTGCCGCATGGGATCGTCGGTACAGGCGGCGTTGTAACGCAGCAGGATCTTGCTGAAAGCCTCGTCCAGACGGACGGCGCTCTGCTTCCGATCCTTATCGTAGAGCGCATCGGCCTTCAGTTCGCTGCGGAGTTTTTCTTCGTCTGCCTTCAGCAGACCGCTCATGGTGACAGCTTCCATACACAGACACCCCATTTTGTCAGGTTCAGCATGATTTTACAACATTTCCGGAGCACTTACAACAAGCAAAATGAAAAGAGACGGCCGGGCAGGACAAAAAAGACCGGCAGGAAAGCGTTCTCCGGCTTTCCTGTCGGTCTTTCGACGGACTGGCCCTTTACTTGAACAGCACCAGGGCGATCATCTCCAGGGGCTCGTCGCCGACGCAGCGGATACCGTGCGCCTGCTCCGCGTCCACGAAGGTCACGTCCCCGGGACCCACGGTCACGGTGACGCCGTTGTCGTTGTACTCTCCCCGGCCCTTGAGGACGTAGTAGGTCTCCCCGTCGCCATGGTGCACGTGGTCGCCGATGGAGCAGCCGGGGCGGATCACCACATGGGAGAACACGCGGCCCTTGTTGTACATCTCCTCCCGGGTGTTGAGTATGTGGTTGAGAATGACCTCTCCGTCGCCGTCGAACATCTTCTTGACTTCGACGGTCTTTTCATCGCTGCGTCTGATCATGGTTTATCCTCCTTTATTATCAAAATCATAGACGATTACTAAAGCTGGAAGCAAGCTCGGATCATTGCCCTGCAGGGAGTTAGAATTCGTTTTTGGGGCAGCTTTGCTGCCTCAAAAACACCCTGAGCCGAGCTGAGCGAGGCCTCGCGCCGACCAAACGCGGCTTTTCCTGCGCAAGCCGCGTACGATGAGCGCGAGCCCTCAATTGCGAAACTCGTTTCGCAATTGACTATATCAATATCCGTAGGCTTCGTCGATCAAAATGACTTCGGTCTCCATGTCCATCATGGGCATCCAGGTGACCAGCAGGGCCCGGCAGATCCGGTCCGCGCTGCGGCAGTCATGGCACTTCTCGTCGATCTGGCAGGGGGGCTTGTTGGGGAAGCGCTTGCAGTTGGTCACCGCGGCGGTGTTGTGGGCCCGGTCCAGGGCGGAATCAAAATCGGGACAGATCTTGTTGCTGCCCACCACATAATAGACCTTCTTCCGGCCAAAGACCTGGCCCGCCAGCCGGTTGCCCCGGCCGTCGATGTTCAGGATCTGCCCGTCCTCGGTCATGGCGTTGGCGCTGGTGATGTAGACGGCTGCATGGTTGGCGTTCTCCAAAGTCTCCCAGCCGGGCGTCTTCCAGTGCCAGTACACGGTGTTGTGCTCGCTGAGCTTCTCGAACAGGCCCAGCTGCTCCGCGGTCTTGCTGCCGCCGATGCCCACCGTGGTGTCCCGGATCTGCCCGCACAGATAGTCCGCGGCCTCCGCGCCGGTGGCGAAATGCTGTACGGCAAAGCCCCGCAGCTTCAGCTGGCGGATGGTTTTTTCCATATCCATATCGTTTACCTCCATAAAAGAAAGATCCCGCTTTGATATTATCATCAAAGCGGGTCGTTTGGCAAGTGATACCGAGCATTATATGTGGAGCGGGACAGGCGCTCAGTTCTTATAGAAAAAGCTGGTGTCTTCTCCGGTCTCACCGTTGTCGTAGGTCCAGGAGACGCCCTCGTTGTTGCCGTCCACATAGACCAGCTTGCCGTGGCCGCCGGTGTACTTGACCTGAGAAGTATTCGCCTCTCTGTCCACCACGGTCATGACACAGTCCGTATAAGAGAGGACCCCCGTGTCGCTGAATTTACCGCTGAAGGTCCAGTTGGAGAGATCCTTATAGCTGCCGGACCAGTCCACGCTGACCTTATACAGCTCCGGGCTGCCGGTGATCTCCATGGTTCCCCGCTGGGCGAGCTGCTCCACATAGGTGCCGGTGTAATCGAAGGCAGCGGTCGCTGCCGTTTTTTGGGTCCCGCCGGACGTGCCGCCGCTGACAGTAATGGTCGCCGAGCCGGTATTGGTGCTGCCCACATTGTTGCGGAAGGCGCAGTAGACCTTCCATCCGTTCAGCTCGGCGGGGATGTTCTTCAGCTGCATGGTACCTTGATCGCCGTTTACGATCTGCAGGGAGCTGAATTCCTTGGCCGCCTGGGTGTAGTCCAGGTCCCTGCTGCCGTCGGGGCTGACGAAGTGCCAGACCGCCCAGATGGCGTCCTCGTGTTTGGCTACGAAGTAGGCGTTCTCCCCGGCCTTGACGGTCTCACCTGTGGGACTTTTGGTGACCTTCGGAGCGCCGTCCGCAGAGCCGGTGACCGTGATTGTCGCCGAATCCGTCGTGACTGCGCCGCTGTTGTTGCTGAAGCGGCAATAGACCTTCCATCCGTTCAGCGCTTCCGGGATGTTCTGCAGCTGCATGGTGCTGGCGAAGCCCTTGTCGATCGTCAGCTTGGGAAACTCCTTGGCCGCCTGGGTGTAGTCCAGATCCCGGCTGCCGTCGGGGCTGACGAAATGCCACTCCGCCCAGATGGCGTTTTCATATTTGGCCACGAACCAGCAGGAGCCGCCCACGATGACTTTTTCATCCGTGGGGCTTTTGGTCACACGGGGCAGATTGCTTTGGACAGGCGCCTGCGTGGGGGCAGGCGTGGGTGTGACCGCAGGCGCAGGGGTAGTGACGGGCGCAGGGGTGGCCTCAGACGCAGGGGTGGCAACAGGCGCGGGCGTGGCCGCCGGCACGGGGGTAGACTCGGGGACGATCACGGCCGGAACGTCTGCGGAAGCCTCGGGAATCGCAGCTTCGGGCGTGGGTGCGGCGGTGACCGCGGGCGTGGGAGATACGGTCAGATTCTCCGCCTGCCTGCGCAAGCCGCAGCCGCTGAGCAGCAGGAGACAGATCAGGAGCATGCAAAATACGAACAGTTTTCTATTATTCATATCTTTTCCCTTCATCGTCAAAACAGGCTTGAAGCCGACTGCGGGACCACCGCAGTTCGGCTGATCCAAGTATAGCACCATGGGATCAGGGAAACAAGATTTTTAAGAAAGGTTAAGATTTAAAATTACCCGACAAGGGCAGCCGGCAACTGCGCTTATCGGGTTTTCAGCTTTTAGCTCCGGGGATCCCCCTCGAGAGCACGGGCAAGATCCCGGGCGGATATGGCCAATTCCCTGGCGAATTCCGCGTCGGGCGCGTCCACGTCGATGCGGATGGCCGATCGCTGGGCCAGAGGCGCGATGTGCAGCCGGAAGCGGCCGGTGTCGATGCGGATGCCGTCGCTGTAATCCGCGTCCATTTCCAGCATACAGCGGGACAGGGCCCCCATCAGCTCCGCCCGGCTGCGGCAGGGACATTCCAGCCGGGCCGCTGCCGCCTCGGTGTCGGCAGGCTCCGCTGCTGCGGCGGCGGGACGGAAGGCCTCCGGCACCGGCAGGGCCAAGCGCCCCTCCAGGGCGTCCACACAGCAGCGGTAGTAAGAGAGAGGCGTGCCCACGTCTGTCCAGTAGCCCTCCATGGGTACGCCCAGCAGCAGCCGGTCCTGCTTCAGCAGCATAGGGAACAGATCTTTGGCAAAGTCGAATTCCCGGTCCGCCGGGATGCAGGCCAGGGCCTGGGGGGAGAGCACGTAGATCCCGGTGTTTACCAGGTCCGTCACCACCCGGTCCCAGCCGGGCTTTTCGATGAAGGCCCGCACCCGGCCGTCGTCTTCGGTGACGGTGAGACCGTAGCGCAGGGGCTCCGGGTTCCGGTACAGGGCCAGGGTCACGGCGGCCCGGCTCTCCCGGTGGCGCTGCAGCAGCTGCGACAGGTCGAAGTCGCAGGCGGCGTCGCCGCTGATCACCAGCACGTCCTCGTCCCCGATGAAGTCCGCGCAGTTTTTTACGCTCCCGGCTGTGCCCAGGGGCCTTTCCTCCACCCGGTACTGCAGCTGCAGGCCCAGGCGGCTGCCGTCGCCGAAGCAGTCCATGATGTCTTCCGCCCGGTATTTTACCGCCGCGCAGACGTCCGTAAAGCCGTGCTTTTTCAGCAGCAGCAGGATATGTTCCATCAGCGGCCTGCCCAGCAGGGGGACCAGAGGCTTGGGACGCTCGCCGGTGACGGCCTTCAGGCGTGTGCCCTGGCCGCCGGCCATGATGACCGCTTTCACAGGATCCCTCCCTTCCTCGACTCCGCGGCGCATGCAAGCCGCGCCGCGCTGTTATTATTTGTCTCTGGGAGTAAATTATTTGTTGTAAAGAGAAAATAGATTTGATATAATATATTCTTGTATCAGTATCTCAACTTTGGGGGAGGTGCGCCGGTGAAATCCAATAAGAATCTCAAACGGCTTTCGGAGCCGGGGGTGGGCATCCATCTGCTGTTCATGGTGTTCTTCGCCCTGGCTACGCTGTACTTCCGGATGTACTACCTGGCCGCGGCCGAAGGCGCGGTGATCGTGGTGCTGGTGGTCTATACGCTGATCGCCCGGCGCATCAAGGAACGGCAGCTGGCCGCTTATATCGAGTCGGTCACCTACGACACGGAAAACGCCAAAAACAACACCCTGATGAACTTCCCCCTGCCCATCGCCGTGTTCCGGCTGGATGATTCCACCATCGTCTGGGGCAACGATATGTTCTTCCAGATGTGCGGCACCACCGGCACCCGGCTGGACGCCAGCATCACGGACCTGGTGCCCCAGTTCTCCGGCAAGTGGCTGCTGGAAGGGAAGACCCAATATCCCACGCTGCTGGAGGTGGACGGCAGAAAGTACCAGCTCCACGGCAATCTGATCCGCTCGGAAAAGAGCGAGGAAGACAGCGCCTTCATGGGCATCACCTACTGGGTGGATATTACAGAGTATGACGATATCCGTCAGAAATATGAGAATTCCCGCCCGGTACCGGGCATCATCGTCATCGACAATCTGGAGGAGCTGGCCCGCAACCAGCCGGAGCGCGTGAAAAACGAGATGCGCGACTCCATCGAGGAGCTGCTCAGCCAGTGGGTCGGCGGCTATAAGGGCTTTATTCGCCGCTACGACCGGGACCGCTTCCTGCTGATGGTGGACAAGCAGAGCCTGGGCCAGATGAAGCAGGACCGCTTCCGTCTGGTAGAGGAGATGCACCGGGTGAAAAACCCCAACGGCATCGAGGCCTCCATCAGCATCGGCCTGGGCGAGGACGCCGCCAGCTTCGGCGAGGGCCTGCAGTTCGCGGACATGGCCACGGAGCTGGCTCTGTCCCGGGGCGGCGACCAGACGGTCATCAAGAACCGGCTCAGCTTTGAGTTTTTCGGCGGCCGGGGCAGCGAAGTGGAAAAGCGTACCAAGGTCCGCTCCCGGGTCATGGCCAACACCCTGGCGGAGCTGGTACGGGATTCCTCCAAGGTCTTGGTCATGGGCCACAAGATGGCCGATCTGGACGCGCTGGGCGCGGCGGCGGGCATCTGCTGCCTGGCGAGAAAATGCGGCGTGAAGTGCAGCATCGTCATCCATCCCACGCTGAACGCCGTGGGCCAGCTGCTGGAGCGAATGAAGCGGGAGCCTGAATACAGGGAAGCCTTCCTGACGCCCCAGGAAGCCATGCTGGCAGCCGACGGGCGGACCCTGCTGGTGGTCGTGGACACCAACCGGCCCGAGCAGGTCGAAGATTCAGATCTGCTGGACGCCTGCAACCGGGTGGCCGTTATCGACCACCACCGGGTGGCCGCCACCTATATCCACAACGCGGCCCTGGGCTTTATCGAGCCCTACGCCTCCTCCGCCTGCGAGCTGCTGACGGAGATCCTGCAGGAGGTGGCGGAGCCGGCGGACGTGCTCCGATGCGAGGCGGAGGCCATGCTCTCCGGCATCGTGCTGGACACCAAGAGCTTTTCCCTGCGCACCGGCGAGCGTACCTTTGACGCGGCGGCCTGGTTGCGCCGGGCTGGTGCGGACACCACGGAGGTCAAGAAGCTGTTCCAGACCGATATGGACAGGACCGTGGCCCGCTACAAGATCATGCAGTTGGCCGAGGAGTACCGGCAAGTGGCCATCGCCGCCACGGAGGAGACCCAGGAGCGCGTCACCGCGGCCAAGGCGGCGGACGAGCTGCTGAACATCTCCGGCGTGGACGCCTCGGTGGTCGTCGTGCCCGACGGTCAGGGCGGCGTACAGATCTCCGCCCGGTCTATCGGCGAGCTGAACGTGCAGATCCTCATGGAGAAGCTGGGCGGCGGCGGCAACCGCAGCGCGGCGGCGGCCCAACTGGCCGACACGACTGTGAGCGAAGCGGTGCAGAAGGTCCGCGGCGCCATCGACGAATATCTGGGCCAGGCCTGAGAAGGCTGAGGCAGAAACATAGTAAGGAGAATACGGACATGAAAGTTATTTTCAATACCGACGTGAAGGGCCAAGGCAAAAAGGGCGAGATGAAAGAGGTATCCCAGGGCTACGCCCGCAACTATCTGATCCCCCGGGGTCTGGCCACCGAGGCCACGGCCGACAATCTCAACGCCCTGAAGCTGAAGGAGAAGGCCAAGGCCGCCCAGATCGCCAAGGAGAAGGCCCAGGCCGAGGCTTACGCCAAGCAGCTGGGCGCCGTGCAGGTGACCGTGCGGGCCAAGGCGGGCTCCGGCGGCAAGCTCTTCGGCGCCGTCACCTCCGAGGCCATCAGCAAGGCCCTCAAGGAGCAGTTCGACATGGACATCGAGAAGAACAAGATCGTCCAGGCCGAACCCATCAAATCCTTCGGCAGCTATACCGTCAAGGCCAAGCTGGGCTATGAGATCAGCGGCAACATCAACGTGCTGGTGGTCGAAGAGAAGTAAGAGAGCGTTAGAGAGGTTAAGTCATGGACGAGCTTCTGGGCAGAAAAATACCGCAGTCCGCGCAGGCGGAACAGGCGGTCATAGGGTCCATTCTGATCGACCCCAACTGCGTGCCGGAGGTCCTGGAGCAGCTGAAGGCGGATGAGTTTTACAGCAAGCTCAACCGGGATATCTACGAGACGGTCTATGCCATGTTCTCCTATGGGCAGACCATCGACCCGGTGACGGTCCTGGACCAGATGAAGGTCCGGGGCGTGTATCAGGACAACTGCCCGGAGTATGTGGCGGAGGTCATGCGCCAGACGCCCACCGCGGCCAACGTCCTGGAGTACGCGGCCATCGTGCGGGACAGGGCGCTGCTGCGCCGCCTGGGCGAGACCGCCGACGAGATCAACACCATGGTCTACGAGGGCGCCGGCGAGGCCGACGCCATGCTGGAGGCGGCGGAGAGGAAGATCTATGCCCTGCGCCAGGGGCGGTCCATCGGCGGGCTGATGCCGATCGCCTCGGTGATGCAGACCGTGATCGACAATATGAACGAGGCGGCGGCCTCCGGCAGCCGGATCCCCGGCCTGTCCACGGGCCTGCCGGATCTGGACCGGATGATCCTGGGCCTGAACAAGGGCGAGTTCGTGCTGATCGCCGCCCGGCCCGGCATGGGCAAGACCAGCATCGCCTTGAACATCGCCCTGTACGCGGCCATGAGCCAGGGCAAGACGGTGGCCATCTTCTCCCTGGAAATGTCCCGGGAGCAGCTGGTTTCCCGCTTCCTTTCCAAGGCGGCGCTGGTGCCCTCCCAGAACCTGCTGACCGGTCAGCTGACCGAGCAGCAATGGCGGGACATCTCCGACGCGGCTGCGGCCATCAGCGCCACCGATATCCGCATCGACGACAATCCCACCCTGACGGTATCCGACATGAACGCCCAGTGCCGCAGGCTCAACAAGCTGGACCTGGTGGTCATCGACTACCTGCAGCTGATGCAGTCGGCCGGAAGCGGCCACAGCTGGTCCAACGAGAGCCGTACCCAGGCGGTCAGCGACATCAGCCGTATGATGAAGATCATGGCCAAGGAGCTGAACGTGCCGGTGATGTGCCTGAGCCAGCTGTCCCGCGCCAGCGAGACGAGGCAGGAGAAGCGGCCCATGCTCTCCGACCTGCGGGAATCCGGCGCCATCGAGCAGGACGCGGACGTGGTCATCGGCCTGTACCGGGAAGGCTACTATAACAAAGAATGCGAGAATCCCAATCTGGCGGAGGCCATCGTGCTGAAAAACCGCAAGGGCTCCACGGGAACGGTGGAGCTGGCCTGGCTGCCGGAGTATACCTCCTTCCAGTCCGTGGAGCGGCGCTACGACTATGACAATTGACCGCTCGCTGATCCCCGCGGGCAGCCGGGTGCTTTGCGCCGTGTCCGGCGGGGCGGACTCCATGTGCCTGCTGCACCTGCTGTGGAGCAGGCGGGGGGAGCTGGGGATCGAAGTCTGCGCCGCTCACTACGAGCATGGCCTGCGGGGCGAGGAAGCCCTGCGGGACGCGGCCTTCGTCACCGACTGGTGCGGGTCGCGGGACATCTCCTGCACTGTGGAGCACGGCGACGTAAAGGCTTATGCGGCGGAGACCGGGCAGGGCGTCGAGGCGGCGGCAAGAGAGCTGCGCTACGCCTTTCTGCAGCGGACGGCGGAGGAGCTGGGCTGCGATCTCATCGCCACCGCCCACAACGCCGATGACAACGCCGAGACCCTGCTGCTGCACCTGTGCCGTGGCAGCGGCACCGCCGGGCTCGGCGGCATCCCGCCTGCCCGCGGGAACATCGTCCGGCCGCTGCTGGGCTGCACCCGCCCGGAGATCGAGGCGTATCTGAAAGAAACCGGCGTCTCCCATGTGGAGGACAGCAGCAACGGCAGCGACGCCTATGCCCGCAATCTCCTGCGCCACCGGGTCACGCCGGTGCTGCGGGAACTGAACCCCGCTTTTGCGGCGGCGGCGGGCCGCACGGCGGCCCTGCTGCGGCAGGATGAGGATTGCCTGCAGGCCCTGGCCGCGGCCTTTGTCGAGGGCCATTTCGACGGGGAGAGCCTGCCGCTGGACGCGCTGGACGCGCTGCATCCGGCGATCGCGTCCCGTGTGCTGCGCGCGCTGTGCCCGGAGACGCTGGAGCAGAAGCACGTGAACGCGGCCCTGGCCCTGTGCCGGGGGACGGAACGGGCCCTGCTGGATCTGCCCGGCGTGCGGCTGCGGCGGGAGCAGGGACGACTGTGGTTTTCCATGGAGGAGAGCCCTTCGATCCCGGAGCGGGAACTGGTGCCCGGGGAGACCCTGGCGATCCCGGAACTGAGAATTCGATTGCACACAATGTTTACGGATCCTTACGAAGAAATTCACGGCTTGTTCAAAACTTACAGCTTCAAATATGCGAATATATGTGGTAGACTGTTTTGCACCGGCCGCAGGCCGGGGGACCGACTGCGCGTGGCGGGCCGGGGCTGCAGCAAAAGCTTGAAGGCCCTGTTCACCGAGGCGGGCATGACCCGGTCCCAGCGGGACCGGACCCTGGTCCTGCGGGACGGGGAAGGGATCCTGGCGGCCTTTGGTCTGGCCCAGGCGGAACGGAGCGTTCCCGCACCGGGGGACCGGGTGCTGCAGATTCGGATAGAGAAGACAGACGACAGGGAGGCAGGGTATGGAGAGCGCGATTGAGCGGGTGCTGATCACCCGGGAGGAGTTGGAGCGGCATGTGGCGCGCATCGGCGCGCAGATCTCGGAGGACTACGCCGGCAAGGATCCCATTTTCGTGGGGGTCTTGAAGGGCTGCTTCATCTTCATGGCGGATCTGATGCGGCATGTGACCATCAACTGCTCTATGGACTTCATGGCCGTTTCCTCCTACAGCGGCACCAATTCCACCGGCGCCGTGAAGATCAACAAGGACCTGAGCGAGGACATCGGCGGCAGGCATATCATCCTGGTGGAGGATATCCTGGATTCCGGCGTGACGCTCAATTATCTGAAAAACTATCTGCAGGTGCGCGAGCCCGCGTCCATCGCGGTGGCCACCCTGATGGATAAGCCCGCCCGGCGCAAGGCGGATATCTACGCGGACTACTCCGGTTTTGAGGTGCCGGACGCCTTTGTGGTGGGCTATGGCCTGGACTACAATGAGCGCTACCGGAACCTGCCCTATATCGGCGTACTCAAGCCGGAGATCTACGAGTGAACGAGATTTGAGTTTTGAGAATCGAGTTTTGAGAAAAGCGGCCTGGCCGAAAGAATGAGAAAAAAACAAAACCGAAGCCCAGCGAAGCGGGTTCGGTTTTGAAAAGGAAGAAGGAAGGAGCAGAGTGCAGTTTTCGCCGCCCCGGCGGAAACGGAACGGCGCGAGTTTCTTCTGAACAAAAAGAGCAAAACAACAAAACCGAAGCCCAGCGAAGCGGGTTCGGTTTTGAAAAGGAAGAAGGAAGGAGCAGAGTGCAGTTTTCGCCGCCCCGGCGGAAACGGAACGGCGCGAGTTTCTTCTGACGTAAGGATGTGAACATTACTTGAAACCCCAACGCAACCGTGCAAGAGATCTGGGCTTTTACGTTCTGCTGCTGGTGATCATGGTCGCGGTGATCTTCACCATGACCCGTGACAGCGGAGGCTCCGAGGTCGACAACTATTCCGACCTGGTGGATCTGTTCAAGAACGAAAAGGTGCAGTCTTTCAAAACCGAGGGCAACACCATCATCCTGCGGGTACGCACGGATGACGCGGAGAACCCCACGGAGGAGATGACCTACGACCTGTACAGTTTCTCCCTGTTCTATGAGGACTTCGGGGAGATGATCTGGGACCAGTACGAGTCCGGCGTCATCGAGGAATACGACTATAACGAGGGCTTTGTAGTGCCCTGGTGGGCCAGTATTTTGCCCTATCTGCTGCTGATGGGCGGCGCTATGGTGCTGTGGTATGTGATGATGAATCGCATGGGCGGCGGCGCCGGCGGCGTTGCCAAGTTCAGCAAGGCCCGCACCCGTCTGGGCAGCGAGGAGAAGAACAAAAAGACCTTTGCCGACGTGGCCGGCTGCGATGAAGAGAAGGAAGAGCTGGCCGAGATCGTGGACTTTTTGAAGGACCCCAAGGCCTACACCGCCATGGGCGCGCGTATCCCCAAGGGCGTGCTGCTGGTTGGCCCTCCGGGCACCGGCAAGACCCTGCTGGCCAAGGCTGTGGCCGGCGAGGCCGGCGTACAGTTCCTGTCCATCTCCGGCTCCGACTTCGTGGAGCTGTACGTGGGCGTGGGCGCCGGGCGCGTGCGCGACCTGTTTGAGCAGGCCAAGAAGGCCGCCCCGGCCATCATCTTCATCGATGAGATCGACGCGGTGGGCCGCCAGAGAGGCAGCGGCCTGGGCGGCGGACATGACGAGCGCGAGCAGACTCTGAACCAGCTGCTGGTGGAGATGGACGGCTTCGGCAACAACGAGGGCGTCATCGTCATGGCGGCCACCAACCGGGCGGATATCCTGGACAACGCCCTGCTGCGTCCCGGCCGTTTTGACCGCCAGGTCTATGTGGGCCTGCCGGATATCAAGGGCCGCGAGGCCATTTTGAAGATCCATTCCCGGGACAAGCAGCTTGCCGAGGACGTGGATCTCAACAGCATCGCCAAGGGCACGCCGGGCTTTGCCGGCGCGGACCTGGAGAACCTGATGAACGAGGCGGCCCTGCTGGCCGTGCGCCGCAAGCACCGCTTCATCACCATGGACGATATCGACGAGGCCATCCTCAAGGTCCAGATGGGCCCGGAGAAGAAGAGCCGCAAGATGAGCGACAAGGCCCGCCGGCTCACCGCTTATCACGAGTCCGGTCACGCGGTGGCGGCCAGGTTCTGCCAGCATGTGGATCCGGTGCACTATATCACCATTATCCCCCGCGGCCCCGCGGGCGGCTTCACCCTGTTCCGGCCCCAGGAGGATGTGGAGAACTTCACCTCCCGTGCGGAGATGTACGAGAACATCGTGGTGGCCCTGGGCGGCCGCATGGCGGAGAAGCTGTTTCTGGACGACATCTCCACCGGCGCCTCCGGCGATATCCAGTCGGCCAGTTCCCTGGCCCGGGATATGGTCACCAAGTACGGTATGAGCGAGCGCCTGGGCCCCATCTCCTATGACAGCTCCGGCCACAGCATCTTCATCGGCCGTGACTTCGGCCAGACCAAGAGCTATTCCGAGGAGACGGCGGCCGCCATCGACGAAGAGGTCAAGGCCATCTTTGACCGGGCGGCGGCGGACTGCGAGAAGATCCTCACGGAGCACAACGAGCAGCTGCGCGCCATCGCCGAGTACCTGCTGGCCCACGAGACCATGGAGGGCGAGGAGTTCAACTACTTCTTCGAGCACGGCGAGTTCATGCCCGAGGCGGAGAAGGCGGCGAAGCTGGCCCGCCGGGACAAGACCATCGAGCGCCCGGCCCGGAAGATCTCCATGGTCAGCGGCGATGAGCCGGAGAAACAAAGCGAACCACCGGCGGTCGAGGCCGCACCCGGGGCGAGTGCCGCTCCGGAAGCGGGCACCGCCAGCGAGGCCGGGACGGCTCAGGCCGTGCAGGCCGCGCCGGAAGGCGAAGCGGAAAAGAAAAAGAAAGAAGAATAAAAAAGCACGCAGGGCGATCCGAAGATCGCCCTGCGTTTCGTTTACAGCGGACGGGGAAGCGGGGCTCCAAAGCAGGAACGGCCGCCGCATCGCGCTTCAATGAAAGGGGCCTGCGTTCGCCCGCTCGGTTCCGTCGAGCTAAGCGGCTTGCCCTTTTCCGCCAGATCCGGCGGCGCCCGGGCTTGCGGCGGCTTTAAGAAAACGCTTGATTTTCCGCGGGAGCCAGAGAAGCGCGCGGCCGAGTCGATAGTCCCTGGAGGCTTTGAGCAGCTTGTTTTTCTGTTTGTACTGCTTATACTGCTTGTTCTGCTGCATGTACTGTGCTGCCTTCTCTTTCTCGGCAAGGGCCTGTTTTTTCGCGCGCTGAAGGTCGGCTTTCATAGCTGCCGGCTTCACTACCAGCGTCTCAAAACGGCTTTGCTCCTCCAGCGAAAGCTGGTAGCGCTTTTCCTTTTCCGCCTGACTGCAGGCGAGGTATTTCTGTATCGCTCTGTTCTGCAGGCCCCGAGTATGCTTGATCAGAATACGCTCCAGCCCCGGTTCGCAGAGGAAATCGGGCGCGGCGAATATTTTCTGGATCTCCAGTATGCAGCGGTACAGGTTGTAGGCGTTGGCAAGCGTGACGGGTCCGTTGATTTGAGAATCGGTGTGGATCCGATAGTAATACAGGCATCTGTTCAGGCAGCCTGCGCGCTGTACCTTCATGAGCACCGAAAAGGTCCAGACCTCGTCTTCATGGATCATGCCCGGAACAAATAAGATCTGATGCTTCAGAATGAAATCACGGGTGATGATGCATCCCCAGGCGGGAACGATTAAGTCCATTTTCGGATTCGTCTTCAGTTCCCGAAACAGCGCCTGCCCGGTGTAGATCCGGTTCTCTTCCAATTCGCGCTCGAGATAATCCCGGTTCATTTGACCGGCCATGATCTGCCCCTCCGGGGTTTCGGCAAAGGCCACCGAATTGAAGCACAGATATTCAAGATTGCCTTGTTCCATTTCCGCGATGACAAGCCCCAGGGCACCCGGTTCGAGGAGATCGTCGCTGTCCATATAATAGAGATACTTTCCCTTTGCCGCGTGAGTACCGGTGTTCCGCGCTGCGCTGGCGCCCCGGTTTTCCTGGTCAAGGATGCGAATGCGGGGATCCCTTGCCGCATAGTAGGCCAGGATCTTCCCTGACTTGTCCGTGGAGCCGTCGTTCAC
>Ga0310695_10005545_pt1 | contig 21925 bp, 20 predicted proteins | sample RumenRJG_04DNA_FD_203882 | JGI IMG/M metagenome (GOLD analysis project Ga0310695, IMG submission 203882) | Bovine rumen microbial communities from Lethbridge, Alberta, Canada - RJG_04 (v2) (version 2) | ecosystem: Host-associated > Mammals > Digestive system > Stomach > Rumen | place: Canada...
AGGTGCAGTGCACCTCAAGAATAGCTTGTTATCTAAGTCCTTAACACTGCTGGGCACAACAAGCTGAAAACCATGCAGAGGACACCGGTTTATGTCAAGATTTGATAACAATTGTCTTTGGATAACAGGTAGTCTCGATGACGGGCTCGCCGTCGCGTCCTTTGTAAACGTAGTTGGTGGCCACGGAGATCTTGGCCACGCGGGAATTGCCGACAACCTGGAGCCGTACCGCTCCGACGTTGCCCCTGATTTCGATTCGATTGAGCTGTTCCATAAGTCTGAGTTTGAAGGTTGGGACGGAGCTGCGCTGACTGTCGGCGCCTCCGGCCGTGACAAAGGAAGGGCTTTGCGGACCGTTTTCAATGGAACATAAAAAAAGATTCGGCAGATTATCGTCTTTTTTTATGCTCCGTATCTTTTTGTAAGTCCGGGTGGAAATAAAAAAAGAGAATTACCCCGTTATTCTTTTTATATCTTCCTTGGTGCAGGACGCCAGGCTTCGCATATTTGTCCTCAAAACCGAAAAGCTATGGAATACGCGGACAAAACCGACGACGCGCCGGTCTGCCTGGAATGCGGGGACAGGATAGGGTACGGCAGGAGAGACAAGAAGTTCTGCAGTGAGAGCTGCCGGAACAGGTATCACAACCAAAAGCATCATTACAGCCGCTCTGTCAGGCTGCATATACTAGGCGCACTGGAGAAGAATTATTCGATCCTGGAGAAGCTGCTGAGGCTTGACATCCGCTCCATCTCTCTGGGTGATGCGGCTCAGCTGGGTTACAATAAAGAATACGTGACCTCCTATCACAAGATGGGAGGTCACGACGAATTCAGATGCTTCGACATCAAGTACCGCTGCTCCGAAAGCCGTATCTTCCAGATCGAGCGGGTGACGCCGGAGATTTAGGCTTGCTTCTTCTGCGGATCCTTGAATAGTATGGCGAACAGGATACCGACTACGAGTGCGTATGCGGCGAAGATATACCAGGCTGTACTCCAGGAGGGCTCTGCTGCATTGTAGACGAAGTGGTTGACAACGCGTCCTGCCGCCCATGTACCGATAGAGGCGCCGAGGCCGTTGGTCATGAGCATGAACAGTCCCTGTGCGCTGGAGCGGATGCCCTTGTCGGTGTTCTCATTTACGAAGAGCGAGCCTGAGATGTTGAAGAAATCGAAAGCGACACCGTATACGATGCAGCTCAGGATGAACATCCAGACTCCGCCTCCGGGATTGCCTGCTCCGAAGAATCCGAAACGGAATACCCATGCGAACATGGCTATGAGCATGACCTTCTTGATGCCGAACTTCTTCATGAAGAAGGGGATGAGAAGGATGCAGAGCGTTTCGGACACCTGGCTGAGGGATATCAGCGCGTTGGCGTTGTTGGCACCCCAGGCATTGGCGAACGCAGGATTCTCCTTGAAGGAGGTGATGAAGGTATTCGCGTATCCGTTGGTGACCTGGAGGGAAGCGCCGAGAAGCATCGAGAAGATGAAGAATACGGCAAACTGACGGTCCTTGAACAGGCGGAAGGCGTTGAGACCTGTGGCCTCGGCGAAGGACTGCGTCCCTTCGGTCTTGGGTTTGCAAGGACAGTTAGGCAGGGTCAGGGCATAGCCGCAGAGTATCAGGCTGATGATGCCGGACACGAAGAACTGGTTGTATGTATGCTGGAACTGTATGCCGTCCGCACCCTTGACGAAATTGACGAAAAGCATCGTAAGGATGAATCCTACCGTTCCGAACACGCGGATCGGAGGGAAGTCCTTGACAGGGTCCTTGGCGGCCTTCTCCAAGGCATTGTAGGCCACTGAGTTGGAGATGGCGATGGTCGGCATGAAGAATGCTATGCTGACAGTATAGAGCGCATAGAAGGGGCCGAACTGGATGGCATCGCCAGAGCTCATGGCATACCAGCCGGCAGCCAGCATGGCGAGGCCGGCTACACCCTGGCACAGGGACAGGACCTTCTGTGCGGGGATCCACTTGTCGGCTACGATGCCCATCAGGGCAGGCATGAATATCGACACGAAGCCCTGGGTGGCGAAGAAGAGCCAGATCTGGGGGCCGAAGCCGGAGCGGGCGAGGAAACTGCCCATCGAGGTGAGATAGGCGCCCCAGGCGGCGAACTCCAGGAAGTTCATGATGATCAGCCTCAGGCTGATGTTCTGGTTTTTCATATGGAAAACTTTTAATGGTTGTTTCGTTCCGGTGTGTTCTGCAAAAATAGAAGAAATTACTCAGTTTTTACTATCTTTGAAGGTTAAAAATCGAAGCCCAGATGAAATTTGTCCAGACTGCCAGCGATCCCTGCAGTTCCGCCCGCTGCGGAACCATCACCACCGACCATGGCAGCATCCACACTCCCATCTTCATGCCCGTCGGGACCGTCGGTTCCGTCAAGGGCGTGTATCACAAGGAGTTGAAGGATGATATCGGGGCTGAGATCATCCTAGGCAACACCTATCACCTGTATCTCCGTCCCGGGCTTGACACTCTCAGAGCTGCCGGAGGACTCCATAAGTTCGAGTCCTGGGACCGCCCGATCCTTACGGACAGCGGCGGCTTCCAGGTATTCTCCCTGAGCCCCATACGTAAACTGACTCCCGAAGGCTGTACTTTCTCCTCCCACATAGACGGGTCGCGCCATACCTTCACGCCAGAGAACAACGTCGACACGCAGCGTATCATCGGTGCCGACATCATGATGGCGCTGGACGAGTGCTGTCCCGGCGATGCGGATTATCGCTATGCCCAGAAGTCGCTCAGACTCACGCAGTCGTGGCTTGAACGATTCGTGAAGCGCTTCCGTGAGACCGAGCCCCTGTACGGGCATTCTCAGTGCTTCTTCCCGATAGTCCAGGGCTGCGTTTATCCGGACCTTCGCCGTCAGGCGGTGGAGCATGCAGTGCAGTTCGATGCCGACGGCTATGCCATAGGCGGCCTTGCGGTAGGGGAGCCCACCGAGAAGATGTACGAGATGCTGGAGGTGGTGGATCCCATCCTCCCGAAGGACCGGCCGCGTTACCTGATGGGCGTCGGCACACCGGCGAACATCCTCGAGGGCATCGCCCGCGGTGTAGACATGTTCGACTGTGTCATGCCCACGCGCAACGGACGCAACGGGATGCTTTTCACATGGGAGGGCATCATGAACATGCGCAACGCCAAATGGGCGGAGGATTTCTCCGAATTGGATCCGGCCGGCACGTCTTTCGTCGACCATGCTTATTCGAAAGCGTACCTGAGGCATCTGTTCGTTGCAAAGGAGATGTTCGCAGGGATGATCGCCTCCGAACACAATCTTGCGTTCTACCTGGACCTGGTACGCCAGGCCCGCAAGCATATCGAAGCGGGGGACTTCGCTTCCTGGAAGGAAGAGGCCGTCCGCAAAGTGACCAGAAGACTGTAAGATGACACTCAGACCGAAGATATTAGACTGGTACATTTTCAAGAAGTTCGTCCTGACCTTCTTCATTGCGCTGCTGCTCATCATCGGCATCGTCATCGTGTTCGATATCAGCGAGAAGATTGACAAGTTCGTCTCCAATCAGGCTCCGCTCAAGGCTATCATACTTGACTATTACGTCAACTTCATCCCATACTTCGTGAACATGTACAGCGCGATGTTCGTGTTCATTTCGGTCATCTTCTTCACGTCGCGCATGGCTGCCAATTCCGAGATTGTCGCCATCCTTTCAGGAGGTGTGAGTTTCCACCGGATGATGGTACCGTATATCGTGGCTTCGGCGCTCATTGCCTTGCTGTCGCTCGGGCTGAACCTGTATGTCATACCGCGCTCAAACCAGGAGCGGCTGGCATTCGAAAAGGACTATGTCAAGAACAAGAGCACGGCCATACGTAACGTCCACTACCAGATCGCTCCGGGCGAATTCGTGTTCGTCGAGAGTTTCAGCACATGGAACAACACCGCTTACAGGTTTACCCTGGAGAGCATAGAGAACAATCAGATAGTCAAGAAGATATCTGCCGAGACGGCGGTCTGGGACAGCCTCTCGGGTGCATGGCAGCTGAAGCGGTATTTCATCAGGGACTATACCTCCGGCATGTCCGACCGTGTCCGTTCAGGAGCGCAGAAGGATACCGTCATCGCCCTTACGGTGGATGATTTCTACCGCAACTCCCAGACCGTCCAGACACTCCCTTACGGGGAGCTTCAGACTCTCATCAAGACACAGAAGATGCGCGGCGACTCCAACATCATGTATGCCCTCATCGAGAAGCACAACCGCTGGGCCATGCCGTTCTCCTGTATCATCCTGACCATCATCGGTGTAGCCCTTTCCTCGCGCAAGAGGAGGGGAGGACTCGGCTGGAACCTTGCATTCGGTATCGCCCTGGCATTCTCGTACATCCTGTTCCAGCGCTTCGCGCAGATGTTTGTGTATACGGACATCCTACCGCCTGGGCTCGCCATCTGGATACCGAATTTACTCTTCGCCATCATAGCGGCCGTCCTGTACAGGCTGGCCCCCAAGTAGAAATATATGAAAGTCAAGATCGTCAACCGTTCGCAGTGGCCCCTGCCGCAGTACGCTACTCCGCAGTCGGCGGGCGTGGACCTGCGGGCAGATACGCGGGAGGACATTGTCCTTCCTCCCCTCGGGAGGGCCATGGTGCCCACGGGGCTTTATCTGGAGATACCCGCTGGGTATGAGGCACAGGTGCGTCCGCGCAGCGGCCTGGCCGCCAAGAAGGGCGTCACCGTGCTCAATTCGCCCGGCACCATCGATGCCGATTACCGGGGCGAGGTCCGGGTGATCCTTGTAAACCTGTCTTCGGATCCTTTCACCATCGTTCCGGGCGAACGCATCGCCCAGATGGTGTTCGCGCGGCATGAGCAGGTGGATTGGGAGGAAGTCGATACCCTGGAAGAGTCTGAACGCGGAGCCGGAGGCTTCGGAAGTACGGGAGTGAAATGAATACTGAAGAATTATATCTGAAATACAGGGAGTGCGGCTGTCGCGTGACGACAGACAGCCGCGCCATCACCGGCGGTGAGATGTTCATTGCTTTGAAAGGCGAGAATTTCGACGGGAACGAGTATGCGCTGAAGGCGCTCGAGGCGGGCGCGGCCTGCGCCGTCGTAGACGACGGCTGCGCCGCGGCCTCGGCCGGGGACCCGCGGGTCATAGCCGTCCCCGACGGCTTTGAAGCCCTGCGGTCGCTGGCGCGCTACCATAGACGCAACTGCTTGGGAGATAAGCATTTGACTGTTCTCGGGCTGACCGGTACCAACGGCAAGACCACTACCAAGAACCTGATCCATGCAGTCCTGTCCGCCAAGTATAATGTGACAGCTACTGAAGGCAATCTCAACAACGACATCGGCGTTCCGCTGTCGCTCCTCAAGATAACCGATGCCACCGAGCTGGCCGTCATAGAGATGGGAGCCAACCACCCCGATGACATAAAGCATCTCGTCGAGGTGTGCGAGCCCGACTGCGGACTGATCACCAATGTCGGCAAGGCCCATCTGCTCGGTTTCGGCAGTTTTGATGGTGTCAAGAAGGCCAAGGGCCAGCTGTATGACTTCATTGCCGCTCATGGCGGGGAAGTGTTCGTCAACGTCGACAGCGAGGACCTTAAGGCCATGGCCGAAGAACGCCAGGGACTGTCGATCATCCCTTATGGCCTTGATTTCAACGGGGTTGAGATACTCCCTCCCACACCGGAGCATCCATTCCTGCGTATGAAACTGGACGGACGTACGATCGAGACCCATCTGGTCGGATCTTATAATGCCATGAATGTCCTTGCAGCCATCTGTATCGGATGCCATTTCGAAGTCCCGTTCGAGGATGCTGTCGCGGCAGTAGAGGCTTATGTTCCCGCCAACAACCGCTCGCAGATGCAGAAAACGGAGCGCAACACCCTTATCCTGGACGCTTACAACGCCAATCCTTCAAGCATGGGTGTCGCCCTGGACAGCTTCGCCATGATGGAGGCTCCGCGCAAGGTCGCCCTTCTGGGCGATATGCGTGAACTCGGCGACAACTCCCTTGCGGAGCACATCAAGGTCGTGGAGAAGATCGCTGCTTCCGGTTGCGAGGCTTATCTGGTGGGAGAGGAGTTTGCGCGGGCGCTGGAGGCCGCGGGCCGTCCGGCGAATGTCCTCGGACATTTCGCCGACTCGGACGCCCTGGCGGCCCATCTGGCCGCGCATCCGCTTGAGGGCGCCTGCGTGCTTGTCAAGGGTTCCCGCGGAATCCGTATGGAGAAAGCTATTCCCGTTTTGTAACGAGTATGCGGAATAGGCCGGCAATCGCGCAGCCAAGGGCGTAGCCCACTATGGCGCCTACTATCACGTCGCCGAAATAATGCTTGCCCGCAAAAATCCGGCTGAGGCCGATAAGTGCGGCCCAAATGAATATGAACCACTGGTACGCTCCGTACCGGTGGTTCCTGTCTGTTTCAAGGCTGATGCTGGATGCAGCCGCAAAACCGAAGGCGTTGGCGGCATGGCCGGAGAAGAATCCGAAATACCCTGCCCGCTTCTCCAGGACGTGGAGTCCGTGCCTCATCATGTACGAATCATAGCAGGGATGTAGCCTGCATACCGAGTCCTTGACGAGATTGGCCACCTGGTCGCAGGCCACGACGGTCAGCACCATGGCAAGGATCATGACAAGGCCTTTTTTCCATCCAAGACGGCGTATCACGATGAAGAGCACCGCGGCATATAGCGGGAACCATGTCTCCTTCAGGGAAAAGAACTGCCAGAACCAGTCTCCGGCTTCGCAGTGGAGGCTGTTCAGTACCAGCGTGATCCGCTGGTCCAGGTCTTGTAGGGTGTCGAGCATTATTTGTGGAGGGCGGCCCACAGGGCTTCCTTGAGTTCCTTAAGCCCTTGCTGGTTCATCGACGAGATGAAGACATGGGGTATGTCCTTGGGGAGCGTAGGCTCTATCTCCTTCTCCTTCTTCTTGTCTATGAGGTCACATTTTGTGACGGCAAGGACACGGTCCTTGACGAGCAGCTCGGGATTGTACTCCTCAAGTTCATTGAGAAGGGTCCTGTAACCGGAGGCAATGTCCTCTTCTTCAGCGGAAACCATGAAGAGAAGCACTGAATTGCGCTCGATGTGCCGCAGGAAGCGGATGCCGATGCCGCGGCCTTCGTGCGCACCTTCGATGATGCCCGGGATATCCGCCATGACGAACGACCTGTCGTCGTAGTAGCGCACGATGCCGAGGTTGGGCTCCAGCGTCGTGAATGCGTAGTTCGCAATCTTGGGTTTGGCAGAAGTGATGGTGGCCAGCAAGGTGGATTTCCCTGCATTTGGGAATCCTACCAGGCCTACGTCCGCCAAAAGCTTGAGTTCGAGGATGAACCATCCTTCTACGCCGTCCTCCCCAGGTTGTGCGAAACGGGGTGTCTGCAGGGTAGGGGTTTTGAAATTGGTGTTGCCCAGGCCACCGCGGCCGCCGCGGCAGAGGATCTTCTCTTCGCCGGCCTCTACGAGCTCGAAGAGCACTTCACCGGTCTCGGCGTCCTTGGCCACGGTGCCGAGCGGGACATCGAGCACGATGTCCGCGCCGTTCTTGCCGTGGCGGTTGCCGCCTTCGCCCTTGCCGCCGTCCTCAGCCTTGACGTGCTTGCGGTATTTAAGGTGGATGAGGGTCCAGAACTGCGGGTTGGCGCGGAGGATGATGTGGCCGCCCCGGCCCCCGTCACCTCCGTCGGGCCCGCCCTTCGGGATGTATTTAGCCCGGTACAGGTGCGTCGATCCCGCGCCGCCGTGCCCGGATGCGCAGAATATCTTTACGTAGTCTATGAAGTTGCTGTCTGCCATATCGCTGCAAAGATACGGTTTTTTGGTGAAATACCGCCGAAATAAGGTCAGCGGACGCGGAGGCGGCGGCCGATGTGGAGGATGGCCTTGCGGGTGATGCCGTTGAGCTCGCAGAGGCGGTCGATAGTCGTGTGGTAGGTCTTGGAGATCTTGTCGAGGGTGTCGCCGCTCTTGATGACATGGTACTGGGCCTCAGCGGAGTCGCTAACTGTCGCGGAGCTTTCCTGAGAAGGAGCGGATGATTGGTTGGGGGCAGAGGAATTGCTGCCCGTTCCGGTAGATGCAGTATTCCCCTCTGCCAGCGAAGGAATCCGCATGGGGGATGTACTGGCGGCCAGCACCTGCCAGGTGCCGCCGGGGTTCAGTATTATGCGGGTACCGAGGCCGGGAACGTCACCGGACAGGCTGCCGTCTTCGGCTACCGCCGCCCAGCTGCCGTCACCGAACAGCACTATGCGCCGGTCGGCCTCGCCGAGTGAGAGGGTATCCTTTATCGGGAGGAAAACGTTGCCGTAAACGGCTTCGAAATCAATCGGTTCCGGCTCCGGTTCGGATAATTCTATGTCGAAGTCCGGCAGAACGCGTCTGGCTCCTAGGAATCTTGCTGCATAATAATCCTCCTTGATGTGTGAAACCGTAACGCCTCCGTGGGTGGCGGCATGGATGAAGGTGAAATCCTGCCCGTCAGGCATCATCTCGATGAAGATACCCACGTGACCGATGCTCCTGCGGCTGGCGCGTGCACCGAAGATGATGATATCGCCCTTCTGCATGTCGGCATAAGTGCCTTCCACGGCTTTGCCGTCGCGGGCCTGGTCCCTGGACGAACGGGAAAGCTCGATGCCGAACTGACGGTATACATAGCTGGTGAATCCCGAGCAGTCGAACGCCTTCGGGCCTCGGGCGCCATAGCGGTAGGGAGTACCGATATGCTTGTAAGCTTCGTCTATGATAAGGTCAGCGACCTGCGATGCACTGAGGGTTACGCTGTCGCGGGCGGGAGGCGCCGCCACGACATTCTGAGCCCCCAGACATACCAGTATCAGAAGGAGAATAATATGTAGGCTTTTAGCTTGCATTCTTAATAAAAACTCGCTAAAATTGCACAATTTTTTCCAAACATGCGTTCTATATGAAGAATTATTTTGATTTCAAGGGTCAGGTTGCCCTCGTTACAGGTTGCTCCGGCGGTCTCGGAGTACAGATGGCAAAGGCCCTGGCCAGTCAGGGTTGCAACATCGTTCCCATCGCCCGCCGCATGGAGAAACTCGAAGAAGTTGCTGCGGATCTCCGTGCCTCTTACGGCGTGGAAGTCCTTCCCATAAAGTGTGACATCACCTCTACCGAACAGGTGGAAACGACTGTCAAGCAGGTGCTTGCGCATTTCGGACGTATCGACATAGTCGTCAACAATGCCGGTACCGGCGCTGTCGCTCCGGCCGAGGACATCACCGACGCCCAGTTCGAGGGCGAGATGCAGATCGACCTTTTCGGTACTTTCCGCGTTGCGCGTGCAGCCGCGAAGTTCGCCATGATCCCCGCCGGCTACGGCCGCGTGATCAACATCGCTTCGATGTACGGCCTCGTCGGCAACAAGATCGCTCCCGCTTCGCCGTACCATGCCGCCAAGGGTGGGGTCGTCAACCTTACCCGTGCGCTTGCTGCGGAATGGGGTAAATACGGCATTACCGTCAATTCCATCTGCCCGGGCTATTTCTACACTCCGCTGACCAAGGAAACCCTTGATTCCGAGTTCTTCCAGAACTATGCGCACAGCGTGATCCCGCTCGAGCGCTATGGCAATGAAGGCGAACTCGATTCCACTGTCCTGTTCCTCGCCTCGCCGGCATCGACCTATGTCACCGGCATTGCGGTGCCTGTCGACGGCGGCTATACCTGCGTCTAGGTTTTCGTAGCAATACATGAAAAACCGCGGAGTTTCATTTGAAATCCGCGGTTTTTCTGTTGGGTGTGCCTTTCGGGACCTAGAACTTGTCCACCAGGCCGAAGATGCGGTCGCGTACCTCATCGATGGTACCTACGCCGTCGATCTCATTGTAAGTGCCGGCTTTCTTGTAATAGTCGATGAGAGGCTCGGTCTGGTTGTGATAGGTATCGATGCGGTTCTTGATGATGGAGACATCGGCATCATCGGCGCGTCCTTCGATGGCGGCGCGGTGGGAGATGCGCTCGATGATCATCTCGTCGGGGATCATGATGCTGACGATGGAGGTAACTTTCTCGCCGTTTCTGTCAAGGATGGCGTCAAGTGCTTCAGCCTGGGCGATAGTGCGGGGGAAGCCGTCCAACAGGAAGCCGTCTACTCCGGTGACGGTCTTGAATTCGGACTCGATCATGCCTTCGACGACCTCGTCGGGAACGAGGGCGCCGGCCTCGATGAGGCTCTTGGCCTTGAGGCCGAGCTCGGTGCCGGCGGCGATTTCCTTGCGGAGCAGGGCTCCGGTACTGATGTGGTGCAGGTTGTATTTCTCAACCATGGCTGTGGCCTGGGTGCCCTTGCCGGCTCCCGGAGGCCCGAAAAGAATGTAGTACTTCATATTTTTGTCTTTCTGTTCGTCCAATACGTAGATGTCCGGGAGGTTGCGTCCAAGCTCATCATAGTCAAGTCCATAGCCGACGATGAAGGCGTTGGGGATCTCCTTTCCGACATAATCGAGCTTCTCGTCCTTCTTGTAGACCTCCGGTTTGAGCAGCATCGTGCAGATGCGTACTTCGCGGGCACCCTTGGAAAGAAGCATCTCCTTGAGGGCGACGATGGTATTGCCGGTGTCAACGATGTCCTCGAAAATGATGACGCGCCTTCCGTCTACCGGCGCGGTAAGGCCGATGGGGATAAGGACCGTTCCGGTCGATGCCGTGCCCTGGTATGACGAGAGCTTGATGGAAACGAGTTCGGCCTTGAAATTGAGCCTCTTCATCATGGCGGCAGTGAACATGATGGCGCCGTTCAGAACGCAGAGGAAGATGGGGACATCATCCGAGTCGCGGAAATCCGCATTCACCCTCTCTGCCAGCCTGTCGATGGCTTCCTCCATCTCGGCGTTGGAGATGAACGGCTTGAAATACTTGTCGTGCAACTTGATCTTTCTGTCCATGGGCTGTCTGTAGTTTAATGTACAAATTTAACCAAAATCCTAAAAAAACGTATGTATTTTGCCGTCTTGGATGAATTGATATGATAATGATCTTTTTTCATCCTAAATTGTCGGAGGAAAACTTGGACTATGGGAAGGTTTATGCTGCTGGCCGTCATCTGTTTCGTGTCCGTGGTGGAAGCGTTATCACAGGAATACCTGGATGCAGTGCTGTTCCTGACGGGTGCATCATCATTGGAGGAACTGGATGCCGAAGTGCTGGAACGCTACGACGCGTTAGCCTCACGGCCCGTGCGTATCAATACCGCTACGGAGAGCCGCTTGGTGGCCAGCGGCCTGTTCAGCCGCTACCAGGCGGCCTCGATAGCCGACTACAGGCGCAGTTCGGGGGATATACTCTCGATTGCGGAGCTCGCCCTGCTGGACGGGTTCGGGGATGCGGCGGCCCGGGCCATGGCGCCTTTCGTCTCGTTCGGGACGCAGGCGCCGCCGGGCCGCTCCTCCCTTGAAAAGGGGAGGGTGGAAACCGAGATGATGGCACGCTCTGCGGTGCAGGTACAGGAAGGGGAGGGTACAGGCAGCCATGCGGTGAAAGTCCGTACCGGAGACGAAGACCGCTGGCTGCTCTCGGTGGCGGCGAAGCAGGCTTCGCTGAAGCCCGCGTGGCCGCCCGACGCACTTTCTGCAAGTGCTGTCATCCATGGGCGGAAACGCCCCGGAAAAGTGATACTCGGTGACTTCAATACCCGTTTCGGTCAGGGGCTTCTGCTCTGGAGCGGCTTCTCCCTAAGCGGCGTACAGTCTGCGGCGGCGATGGACAAGCATCCGGCGGGGCTTTCGCCCGCGTGGACCCTGTCCCCGGATACAGCCCACCGGGGCGCCGCCGCAGACATGTCTTTCGGCCGCTTCGTCCTGTCTGGCTTCTGGTCATACGGCAAATGTTCCGGAGCCAATCTCACATGGCTTGCCAGAAGCGGCCAGATAGGGATGATGGCCATCATTCCCGCCCCTGTTATTTCCACCCCTGTCATTCAGAGCGAAGCGAAGGATCTGTATCCCCGCTTCTCCATAGACTATAGGTGGTCGATAAGGAAAACCGACCTTTTTGGAGAAGCGGCTTGGGACTTGACCAGCCGCTCGGTCGCCTTCCTGGCGGGCGGCGCCTGGAACATCGCGTACCAGGTCCGCCTTGCGGCCTCTGTACGCAACTATCCGGCCTCATTCGACGGCTCGCTCGCCGGAGCGCTCCGCAGTTCCACGCGGACCTCCGACGAGCGGGGCGCCGCCCTCGCATTTGATTGCAAGGCTTTGACGGTCACCGCCGACGCCGCCTTGCATCCGGATAAAGGGACCGCACAGTACAAGACCATCTGGAAATATGCTCCGAAGTTGACTGAGAGCCTTTCCCTTTCCTTCAGGGCCGTTGGCAGATATCGTCCCGCAGACCCCTATCCCTGGCGGGGCGAAGTACGCGCCGAGGCTGCCATCACATCGGGAAGCGGCCTCTCCTTAAAAGGGAGCGGGACGCTCTGTCACAATATAGAAACTTCTTGGTTGACTTATGTCGAAGGAGGTTATGTCGACGAATCTTCAAAAAGAAAGCTGACCCTGTTTCTTCGCGGAACGGCCTTCAAAATAGACCGATGGGATGACCGGATATACATCTATGAGCGTGATATTCCCGGGGCGTTTTCAGTGCCGGCTTACTACGGCCGCGGCTGCTCCGCCAGCGCCGTGGCCTCCGTCAAGCGCCGGCACTTCTCCTTCCATGCCCGCACTTACTTCACCGCCTACCCAGGGATGGCCGGCCAGAAACCTTATCGGGCCGGCCTCAAACTCCAGTTGCAGTTTTCCCTATAACTCCTCCGAGCGGAAAAACGCCCGAATCCCGCACGAAATCGCGGAAATACTCTTACCCGTGCGGGAAAATGCCCAAAATCCGCACGAAATGTCGGAAAAGCTCTCTTCCGTGCGGAAAAACGCCCGAATCCCGCACGGCGAAGGCAAACGGTGGTGTATAAACTACTTTTTAGTCGGGATCTTGATCTTCATCCCCGGCTTGATGTTGGAGGAGATGCTGTTGATCTTCATGATGTCGTTTGCTGTGACCCCGGGGTAGCGCTGGGCTATCTTGTAGAGGGTGTCGCCGGACTTGACAGTGTAGGTGATGTAGCCGGATGATGACGAAGATGCGGACGCGGAACTGCCGGATGAGGACGAGGCTGTCTTGCCTCCGCCACTGCGGTAGATGTACAGCGTCTGTCCGACGCGGAGGTTGGTGCCGCGGAGATTGTTCCACTGCTGCAACTGCTTGACCGTCACTCCGTAACGTGAAGCTATACGACCAAGATAATCACCGCTCTTTACCTTGTAGGCTATGCGCTCCTGAGTACCGGAATCCGGTACGGACGGTCCTTCAAGCACCTTGGTGCCGGCCATTTCGGCGGTCTTGTGGGTATAGAGGGAATCCTGATTGTCCAGGAAGGCATTGGTGTAGTTGTATGGCAGCTTGAGTATGTACGGAGCCTCGTTTCCCGGGATGAGGTCGTGGATGTACTGGGGATTGAGATTCTGCAGGTCCTCGTTGGGAATGCCGATAACCTCGCTGATCTGGCTGAAATGGAGGTTGCGGCGGATCTCGAAGGTATCGGTGTGCGCCGGCATCTGCACCGGCTCTGGCACGATGCCGTACTCCTTGTAGTATGTCATCGCGTACAGTGCACCGACGAAAGCCGGCATGTAGCCGCGGGTCTCCTTCGGGAGATAGGGGTAGATGGACCAGAAATCCTTGTTGCCCCCTGCGCGCCTGATGGCCTTGTTGACGTTTCCGGCGCCGCAGTTATAAGCCGAGATGGCGAGGCACCAGTCTCCGAAGATGTTGTACGAGTCGAGCAGGTACCTGGCAGCTGCATCCGCAGCCTTCTCGACGTCCAGGCGCTCGTCCACGTACGAATTGATCCTCAGTCCGTATGTCCTTGCCGTATTGTACATGAACTGCCACATGCCCTTGGCACCTGCGCGGGACACGGCAGTGGGGTTCAGCGCAGACTCTATGATAGCCATGGCCTTGAGCTCCGAGGGCAGCCCGTACCTGTTGAAGATGTCCTCGAAAATAGGGAGATAATAGGTGCTCAGGCCGAGGATGTGTCCCATCTTGGTGGGCATCTTCTCGGAATAAAGGACCATGTAGTTCTTGACCGTCTCGTTGAAGGGCAGGGTGATGAAAGAGTTCATCTTCTCGAGCCTCTCGATGAGAACGGCATCCGGCACGTCGGAAGTGAACTTGACAGAATCCATGTCGTATTCGGTCAGTTCCTTGTTCACTTCCATCTGACGGTGGACGTACCACAGGCTCAGCAGGCTGTCGGTCATTTCGGGGCTGTACTCCTCGACGGGCTCGTCGACGCCGTCCATCTCCTCCATTTCCTCGAGCATCAGGAGCATCTCTGCCGCAAGGCTGTCGGCGACGGATTTCTCCAGGCGGTAGGCTTCGAGTTCTCTGATAAGCGAGTCCACGCGGGAGCGGAGCTCGGCGTTCTCCTTGATAAGCCTGCTGCGGGTCCGGAGCTCCTGGCCCCATGCAGATTGCAGGAAGCACAGCGCCAAGGCGAGAGCTATTATGGTCTTGAGAAACTTCATGGTCAAAATCTTATGCCAAGGCTGAAGCCGACTGCGGTGGAACCTCCTCCGGAGAATGCATACTGCATGTTCGGTGTCAGGATCGTCGGTCCCATCTGCATGGAGATATCGTCATTGACCTCGAAGTCCTGCATGTATGAGAACACGTTGGCATCGATGGCCTGAAGCAGGTAGAACGCGGCGACTGCCAGTATCGAATAGTCCCTGTACCTCCTGTACAGGTCACGGTAGTAGAGAGCTGTCTGGGCGGAAATCCTTGCATCGTAACCACTGTCAGGCGTGGTGGCTTCGTTGTGTATCCGCTTGAAACGCTTGTAGTTGGTGTGATTCACATCCAGATAGTGGATGGCTCCGGCAAGGCAGCCCCAGTATATCGGGATCTTCCAGAACTCACCGTTATAGGCCTGTCCAAGACCGGGGCACAGGATGGAATACATGGTAGCCTTGCCGGCATGGTGGGGATTGTCGGTGGGGTAGGAGACCACTCCGTCCATCATCGTTCCCCAGTATACCAGCGCGCCTCCGGCAAACAGCAGCTTGCTAAGGTTGTGCGACCTCTCGTCCACGGTCAGCGTAGTCTCGGGATCCAGTGCGAAGGCCTCTTCATAGGCCTTAAGCGAGGTCTTGTATTTGTTATGGTAATAGAATCCTCCTCCTACGGTAGCTCCGAGGCCTCCGTATACGATGGGAAGCTTCCAATACTGCTTGTGGTATATCTGCTGGCCGCCGATAAATACGGCCGAGCCTCCGGCGAGGGTGCCGATCTTGAGCTCCTTCTTGTGCTGGAGCCCGGCGAAGTACTCGCGGAGCGAGAACATCGCCTCGGCGGAATCGGCCGGTGCCTCATCGTCCCCTCCGAAGCCGTTTGAAAAGGCTTCGGACTTGAACTGGGCCGATGACCGCGGCGCGAAAGCCACCAGGGCAGCCAGTATCAATATTAGATATATGGGCTTAGATCTTGGCATCTTCAAGGGCTTTCAGGAAACGCTGCACCTCTGCATCGGAGTTGAACCTGATGATCATCGTACCTTTCCCGCCGGAACTGCGTTTCAGCGAGATGTCCTGCTCGAAATACTTGCCGATGTGTTCCAGGACACGGAAATACTCGTCCGGAAGCTCCTGGGTGTATTCAGGGCGGCGGACGTCGTCCTCACGCAGCAGCTTGCGGACCTTGTCCTCCAGCTGGCGGACGGACAGGCCGCCCTTGACCGTCAGGTCGCACAGCTCTTCCTGCAGCTGAGGGTCCTCGACTCCGAGTATGACCTTGGCATGACCGACGCTCAGAAGACCGACCTTGAGGTCGTGCTGTACCTTGGCGGGAAGCTTGAGCAGGCGGAGATAGTTGGTCACGGAGGCGCGTTTCTTGCCGATGCGTGAGGCCATCTGCTCCTGGGTGAGGCTGCACTCCTCGATCAGGCGGCGGTAGCCGAGGGCCACCTCGATGGGATCGAGGTCCTCGCGCTGGATGTTCTCAACGATGGCCATCTCCAGCATGCTCTGGTCGGAAGCGGCGCGGATATAGGCGGGAATCATGTCCATACCCGCGGCCTTGCAGGCGCGGAAACGGCGCTCTCCGCTGATGATCTGATACTTGCCGTCATCGGTCTTGCGAACGGTGATGGGCTGGATAAGGCCGAGGCTGCGGATGGATGCGGTCAGCTCTTCCAGGGCTTCAGTGTCGAAAGACATGCGGGGCTGGAAGGGATTGGGCTCGATCATGCCGGAGGGGATGCGCACGATGTCGGCGCTTCCGTCGGACTGGGTGCGGTTGCTGACGATCTCCTTGTTGACGTAGCCTACGGGCTTGCGCAGCTGGTCGAGCGCGGCGCTGTCTCCCAATATTGCTCCGAGGCCCCGTCCGAGGCCTCTCGGTTCCTTGTTGCTCATAATGTCTGTGCTTGGGGTTCATTCCTCTCCATCACTTCACGCGCCAGCTTCAGGTAATTGCTGGAGCCGTTGCTCATGATGTCGTAGAGGACGATAGGTTTGCCGTGCGAGGGGGCCTCGCTCAGCCGGATGTTGCGTTGGATGATGGTGTTGAACACCATGTCCTGGAAATGCTCGCGGAGCTGGTTCACCACCTGGGTGTGCACCCGCGTGCGGCCGTCGAACATGGTCACGACGAAGCCCTCGACCGCGAGGTCGCGGTTGACTCCGTTCTGGACGATGCGTATGGTCTGAAGGAGTTTCCCGAGGCCCTCGAGCGCAAAGAACTCGGGCTGGACCGGGATGATGACCGAGTCCGCCGCAGTCAGGGCATTGACGGTGATCAGGCCGAGGGAAGGGGAGCAGTCTATGATGATGTAGTCGTAGCTGCCGCGGACCGGTTGGATGGCCTTCTTGAGGATGGACTCACGCTCGTCCGCCTCCAGCATCTCGATCTCGACGCCCACGAGGTTGATGTGGGACGGGACCATGTGGAGACCGGCGAGCTCGGTCTGGACGAGGGCGTCCTCGATGCCGATGCGTCCGATCATCACCTCGTAAAGGGTGCGTTTCTGGTCGCTGCCGGGTGAAAAGTTCAGGCCGGAAGTGGTATTGGCCTGAGGGTCTGCATCGATGATCAGTACCTTCTTTTCGAGCACGGCGAGGGAGGCTGCGAGATTGATGGCGGTGGTGGTCTTGCCCACGCCGCCCTTCTGGTTCGCTATTGCTATGACTTTACCCATATTCAAACGGTCGAATAACTCCTAAGAAATGCAAATTTAGCAAATTTATTCCACTTCTGCGGCTAATTTGCTATTTTTGTGCCAATACAGAACCACATTATTCCCATGTGCGAAACCAAGACCGAATGGTTCATCATCGTTAACCCGCGTGCCGGTTCCGGCAAGACCATATCCGGCTGGACGGTGGCTGAAAGGCTGCTCCGCGAACTCGAGGTACCGTTCACGTGCGCTTTTACGCACTATAAGTCCCATGCCCGTGAGTTGGCCTGCCAGGCAGCCCGCGACGGCTACCGCAGGTTCGTCGCGGCGGGCGGGGACGGTTCGGTGCATGAGATGTTCTCCGGCGTGCTTGACTTCTGCACCGAGACAGGGACGCCGGCCGATGGATTCCTCATGGCCAACATCCCCATCGGCTCAGGCAACGACTGGCTCAAGTCCCTAGGAGTCCCCCATGACATCGAGAGAGTAGTCCGCCTGATTGCGGAAGGTTCATCCAGGATGCAGGACGTCATCTCCATGCATGCTTCTGACGGACGGACATGCTGTATGTCCAATGTCGGCGGAACCGGTTTTGACTCACATGTTTGCGAGCGCGTGAATGCACGCAAGGAGCGCGGTCACAGGAGCCGGTGGATATATGTAGGTGCGCTAGTAATGACGATACTTAAGCTCAGGCGTATCAGACTGGAAGTGTCGGGCGACGGACAGGTGCTGTACAGCGGTCCCTGTTATTCCCTGGCACTAGGGAACGGGCGTTTCTCCGGAGGGGGCATGCTGCAGACGGCTGATGCGGCCTTTGATGACGGTCTCGTGGACGTGTTGGTGGTTCCGGCAATGTCTCTGCTTCGCATCATCCGTGAGATCCACCGCCTTTTCGACGGTACCACGCCACAGTCTTCAGCCCTTGTTTACCGTCAGTGCAAGCATTTGAGTATAAGGCCCCTGGATTCCCGTTCCGCTGATTTTATCGAGGTGGACGGTGAGATTGAGGGCCGTCTCCCGGTCGAAGTGAGTGTCACCGGGCAGCGGATCGGTGTCGTTGCGCCCCGCGCTTAATTCCTTTCAATCCAGTCGGGATAGCTGATATTCGGAATCATCCTGGAGATCTGCGCAGCCCTCGAGGAGACGTAATTGGAGGGCTTGGCAGGATTGCGGCCGAGCGGATTCGGCAGGCAGGCGGCGATAGCAGCCGCCTCGCGCCGCGTCAGCGCCGAGGCGTCCTTGCCGAAGTACGCCTGCGCTGCCGCCTGGGCCCCGTAGATGCCCTTGCCCATCTCAGCGACATTGAGATAGACTTCCATGATCCTTTCCTTGCCCCAGATCTTCTCTATGAGGATCGTGAACCAGCCCTCTACGCCCTTGCGCCACATCGTGCGCTTGTGTAAAGTGAAAACATTCTTAGCTGTCTGCTGCGAGATCGTGCTGGCTCCGCGCACCCGTTTCCCGTCCCTTTTCTCCTGCATGGCTTGCTGTATGGCCTTCCTGTCGAAACCGTCATGCTCACAGAAAAGGTTGTCTTCGCTGGTGATGACGGCTTTCATGAGTTCCGGGGATATGTCCTCGAGGGGGCACCATTCCTTAACTGTATGGAAATCCGGATCGGAACGGAATTCGATGCTCCTGCTCACCATGATGGGGGTAACCCACACCGGCACCCACTTGAGTGCAAGCACGGTCAGCACGCTCAGAAGTATCAGCGCAAGCGGGAGCTTGAGGAACAGGAATTTGAAGAATCTTTTCATAAAATGGGGCTGCAAAAATACATATTTCCCGAATATTTTTGTTAACTTGCAATGAATTTGGCTAGACTATGACCTACAGATATCTAACACCCGAAGAGATCACCCAGCTTGAGCGCCAGCTGTGCCACTCCTCCGAATGGGGGCGTGTCATGGTATCCGAAGGTTTTTCCCCCGACCATGTCATATCCTCGCGTTTCTCGGGGGATATCCGGCTCGGAGCCTTTGACAAGGAGTTCCAGCTCGCCGGAGGCATGAAAAAGCATTCCGGACTGTACCATGTTACGCTTCACAACGTCGAAGTGGGTGACAACTGCTGCATAGAGAGAGTTAACAATTATATTGCCAATTACCGCATCGGACACGACACTTTCATCGAAAATGTCGATATCATCATCTGCGACGGCGAGTCATCCTTCGGCAACGGCGTGGAGGTTTCTGTGCTCAACGAGACCGGTGGCCGTGAAGTCACCATCTATGACCGCCTCTCCGCCCAGCAGGCATATGTCATGGCGCTCTACCGCCACAGACCTGAGTTGATCGGAAGGATGCGCGGCCTGATCGGCGACTATGTAGCTTCTGTGACGTCTCCCATCGGCGAGATCGGCCCTTGTTCGGTCATAGTAGACACGGGTTACATCAAGAACGTCAAGGTAGGGGAGTACTGCAAGATCGAAGGTGCCTGCCGTCTCAAGAACGGCAGCATCAACAGCAACTCCGTCGCTCCCGTGCATGTCGGGGTGGGGGTCATCGGTGATGACTTCATCATATCCAGCGGTTCCTCCGTCGAGGACGGAGTGACTTTCTCGCGATGCTTCATCGGCCAGGCCTGCAAGCTCGGACACAACTATTCAGCCTCAGATTCCCTGTTCTTCAGCAACTGCCAGGGCGAGAACGGCGAAGCCTGCGCCATTTTCGCGGGCCCTTTCACCGTCACGCATCACAAATCCAGTCTGCTGATCGCCGGCATGTTCTCATTCATGAACGCCGGTTCCGGGTCCAACCAGAGCAACCACATGTACAAGCTCGGCCCCATCCATCAGGGTATCATGGAGCGTGGAGCGAAGACCGCTTCCGATTCATATCTGCTCTGGCCCGCCAAGGTCGGCGCCTTCTCGCTGGTGATGGGCCGCCACGTGAGTCATCAGGATACTTCCGACCTCCCGTTCTCGTATCTGATCGAGGACGGCGGCGTCACTTTCGTGATGCCTGGAGCGAACCTGAAGAGCGTAGGTACCATTCGTGACGCCAAGAAATGGCCCAAGCGCGACGGACGCAAGGACCCTGATAAGTTCGACTGTATCAATTTCAACCTCCTGAGCCCGTATACTGTCCAGAAGATGCTCCGGGCCGTGGATATCCTCAAGGATCTTCGCCGCGTATCCGGCTCTTCCACCGAGACATATTCTTACCAGAACGGCAAGATCCGCCGCTCCTCGCTCGAGAAGGGCCTGAAGTATTACGGTATGGCGATTGACAAGTTCCTTGGCAATTCCCTGATATCCAGGATCCAGAAGGCGGGCAATCTCGATGGTGTCGATGCCATCCGCAAGGCCCTTGCAAAGGATTCCGAGACGGGGGCAGGAGACTGGGTGGACCTGTCCGGACTTATCGCCCCGCGCAGCGAGGTGTTCTCCCTGCTGGACGACATCGAGTCCGGTGCCGTCTGCAGTGTCGGGGAGATCGACGCCCGTTTCCGGGGGATGCACGAGCAATATTATTCGTACGAATGGAACTGGGCCCACGACGTCATCGAGTCGTGGTACGGCCTGGATCTATCCACAGTTTCCATAGAGTCTCTCATACAGCTTGTCCACAGGTGGCGTGACGCCGTGGTCAGCCTTGACAACCTTATCTACGAGGATGCCCGCAAGGAATTCTCGCTCAGCGCTATGACGAGTTTTGGCGCTGACGGGGACGAGAAACAGCGCAACCTCGATTTCTTCCAGGTGCGCGGCGCCTCTTTCGAGAACGATCCCTTCGTCAAGTCGGTCGCAGACCACATCGTGGTCAAGAGCCGGCTTGCGCAGGACATGCTTACAATGCTTGACGCTTTCTGATGAAGATACTGCACTTTATATTCTCTGCACTGCTGTGTCTGGCTTTCCCTGCGGCGATTATCGCGCAGGAAAAGGCTTCGCCGATGGTTTTCGACGCATACGAGTGCGATTTCGGTGAAGTGGAGGAGGCCGGAGGAACCCTGTTCCATACCTTCACTTTTATCAATGGTGCATCCACCCCCATACGCATCCTGCGTGTCTCGGCGAGCTGCAGCTGTGTCTCCGTATCCTATCCGCAGGGGAGGATCGAGGGCGGGCAGCCCGGGGAGATCAGTGTCGCATTCAATCCTGCGCGTACCTTCGGTGAAGTGGAGCGTATGGTGGACATATTCCTCTCCGACGGTCTGCCCGGTGTTTCGCTGACGCTCAAGGCCCAGGTCAAGCCTTCGGAATATGACATAGAGGACATGTACCCTGTCGCTCTCCCCGACGGAGTGAGGATAACGGGCACGTCCCAGCGTTTCGGATACCTGGCTGTCGGCAATATGGCTGAACGCAGGATAGATGTCATCAATGCCTCGGACAAGCCTGTCACACTGGGGACCGAGTCCGACAATGCGTTGGGCTTCCTTTCCGTGGCATGTCCCGAGCGCTTGGGTCCCGGCGAGGCGGGCAGCTTCATACTTCGCTATTCGCTGCCTGACGGAGCCGCTTCCTATGGGATGCATGAGGACAAGGTCACCCTTTTGGTCAACGACCGGCCGTGCAATCGCACTATCGAGTCCTCCTGTATAGGTGTCGAGGATTTCGAGGGCAGGAAGGGACCTGCGCCTGCTTTGCAGGTGTACCCTTCACGTATTGAAATGAAGCGCTCCCTCCTCGGGAGAGGTTACTCCGGCTCGGTCGTCATCCGCAACACTGGCAGCGGCGATCTCCGTATCC
>Ga0310695_10005547_pt1 | contig 21912 bp, 18 predicted proteins | sample RumenRJG_04DNA_FD_203882 | JGI IMG/M metagenome (GOLD analysis project Ga0310695, IMG submission 203882) | Bovine rumen microbial communities from Lethbridge, Alberta, Canada - RJG_04 (v2) (version 2) | ecosystem: Host-associated > Mammals > Digestive system > Stomach > Rumen | place: Canada...
AAACATGATCTGCACTGTGCCCTCTTTGGCACATCCTGACGGCTTGTATCCGTTCCTCAATCGTGTGTCTTTTCCTCATAATAAAACCCCGAAAGTTTTTTGTCCAACTTTCGGGGTTCATTACACAGGTGCAAGCCTCTTTTTTACATACATTAAGCGTTCCCTAACAGAGTATAAACTTCACTCTGAATCCGCGCGTTGTCGGTTCTTCGACAATCTCTTGGCAGTGTTCGCGAAGCTTGTCAAGAAGGGTGCTGTCGGTTTCCGGCATCCTAAGCGGCGAATCCTGAATATTCTCTTTCATGAAGTCGAGGGCCGTCACCTCAGTCTGCTCGCTGTGTGTCAGGCGCAGGGTGTAGGGATATAGACGCGACATCACCGACTGGCCCATCAGGTCGACAATCCGATTGGCGGCTTCGACCTTCGATGCTACATTATATTTAATACAGAAACGCCCCATCTGCGACTTCGCGTCGAGCATGTCGAAATCGGCTCCGTCGACCTCGAACACCAGTTTGTGGATGCGCTGCACGAACGCCTTCGTCGCACTATGGACCGGATGTTCGAATATCTGCTCAGGGGTTCCGTCCTCATAGATAATTCCCTCATTCATAAAGAATACACGAGTGCTCACGTTGCGGGCGAACTTCATCTCGTGGGTTACGATGAGCATCGTCATCCCCTCGCTTGCCAATTGCCGCATTACGCTGAGCACCTCGCCCACCATCGTCGGGTCGAGTGCCGACGTCGGCTCGTCGAAAAGGATGGCATCGGGGTGCATAGCCAGACTACGTGCTATAGCCACGCGCTGCTTCTGCCCACCCGACAGGTCGCCCGGCATCGAGGCTGCCTTCTCGCCCATGCCCACCTTGCGCAGCATGGTCATTGCCTCCTCCTCTGCTTGCGAGCGCGACAGGCCCAGCAGTTTCATAGGTCCCAATGTCACATTGTCGAGAATGCTCAGATGCTCGAAGAGGTTGAAACTCTGGAACACCATGCCCATCTTCTGACGAAACTTGTTGAGGGGGTAGCCTTTGGCAAGGATGTTCTCGCCATTCCAAAGAATTTCGCCGCTGGTGGGCGGGTCCAAGAGATTGAGGGCACGGAGGAAGGTACTCTTGCCCGTACCCGAAGGTCCGATAATGCTTATTACTTCGCCGCGTTCGATTTCGCAGTTGACATCTTTCAGTACTTGAAAAACAGAACCGTCCGGATCAATATATTGTTTGGTAAGATGCTTTACAGTAATCATTTCTAAAAATTTAACTTTAAAAATATTTATTCGTGCTCAAAATAAAAGCTAAGGTTTATAAATATTTATTCGCGTTCAAAATATTGAAATTTTAGAATTCTCATTTATGAGAAAAATTATTAAGGTAACCTCTATAATTCGTTTGATTAGTGTTTTGCTTGCAAAACAAATTCATTGGGTTGTAGAAATCTATTCGTGTTATTTGTTTTTATTCGTGTTCAAAATAAGGTTAAGGTTTACAAGTATTTATTCGCCGTTTGAAAAGAAATTATCAGAGGTACCCTTTATTAATTATATTTTTTAATTTTTAATTTAACTCACTTCTTTATGGCCAAATCGAGCAGTTTTCCCAGCACCCATGCGATGATAAAGTATATTATTGTCACCAAAAGCAATGGGAAAAAGGCATTGAAAGTGCGGGTTCTAATCATGTCGCTGGCTCGCGTAAGGTCTTGTATGGCAATGTAGCCGACAATCGACGTGTTCTTCACCAACGAGATGGCTTCGCCCTTGTATACGGGCATCACATTGCGCAGTGCCTGTGGCGCAACGATATGGATGAACGTCTGCCAACGGGTGAAACCCAACGCCAGTCCGGCCTCCGTCTGGCCTTTGCTTACAGCCCCTATTGCCGTGCGGAACATCTCGCTGACGTATGCCGCGAAATTGAGGGCAAAGGCCACCACTGCTACCGTAGTGGCACCGACGCCGACCTTGGCAAGGACGACGTAGAACATTATCATCAGAAGCACAAGCATAGGTATGCCACGCATCAGGTCGATATACACCTTTGCCGTGACGCTCAGCCATTTGCGTCGGCTCATGCGCATCCAGCAGATGCCGCAACCGAAAACTGTGCCCAGCAGTATGGCAAAAACAGAAATCTTTACCGTCTCCCAAAGTCCGTCAGTGATGTAGCGCCAGCGGTCCTCGACGACGAGGTTGTTTTTGACGGCATTCTTCATGCGGTCGCCGAACGACACATTTGCTTGTATTGATGCGTCCTTTACGAAATATCCGGGATGGGCGCTGAAGTGCGAGGCAGAGAAAAGCATGGTTTTCTGACGCTCTTCGGTAATGAAAATGGCACCACCAAGGAAGTCGACCTTCTTGCTCTGCAATGCCGCAATTGCCGATCCCGTCGGCAGAAACAGAATCTCAATAGGCCGTCCGACAGAATAGGCATATCGCGTCAGTATTTCAGGTTCGAAGCCGCATCCTTCGCTGCCGACGGGGAAAGAGACCGGCGGCATAGTAGTGCCCATAGCGGCGCGCAGAGGTTCGCCCTGCGGTTTGGGGCCAAAATCGGGCATCCTCACCTCGCCCGGAACATCGGACTCGAACCAGCGATTGTAGATCGACTGCAACTCGCCAGTCGACCGCAGGCTGTCGATAAACAAACTCAGTCCTTCACACAGCGCCTTGCTGTCCTTGTGCATAGCAAAAGCACATTCAAAACTCTTCTCGCCATGCAAAGCCAGCCGCACGCCCAGGCGGCGTTGTTCGTCCTTGGGAATGTTGCAGTCGTCGTCGAGGACAACGTCCACCTGACCCTTGACGAGGGCTTCGATGGCATCGGACTGCATGTTGAAATTGAACTTCTCGATGTCGGTACGCGGCGAAAACATCAGTTCGTAAATAGTACCCGACGTGTATCCGACACGCTTGCCCGCAATGTCGGCTTCCGATTCCAGCGTGACCGTCGGTTCCGCCTTATGCCCGCACGCAACCATGCAGGCGACAAAAAGCAATAGTAGTATTTTCTTCATCAGAAATAAAGTTGTGATATGTTAATAAAAAAAATTGTCTAATTCCGTGGCATCTCCATCCACAGCTAACCGCATAATTTAAAACCAAATAAAGGAAACATAAAGTCAAAAACGTATCGCATGAAAACTTTGCAAATATACAAAAATTTGAAGGTTTGAAAGGGGTGAAAGGGTTAAAAAGGGTTTGAGGGTTGAAGGGTTGAAGGGTTGAAGGGTTGAAGGGTTGGAGGGTTTGCTCCACTTCGGTCGCAGGCCTGCAAGCAGGCAGAAAGAGGTTGAGAGTTGTTTTCGTTTTCGTTTTCGTTTTAGTTTTAGTTTTAGTTTTCGTTTTCGTTTTCGTTTTCGTACGAAGTTTTTTTTCGTACAAAGTTTTTTCCGCTGCCTCACGAAAACGGGTGATGCAAAATATGAAAAAAATGAAGTAAAATGTATAACACATACATTTTATAAAACATGTATTTTTGCATTCATAAAAAGAATAGCTTTTTCAGAATAAACAGTTAATATTTAACATCTTATTATAAAACTAAATTATGAAAAGAACCCTATTTATGCTCGCAGCAGCAGCCCTGATGCTCTGCAGCTGCAAAGGTAACAGCCAACCCGCCGTCGACACCACCGCCGTTGTCGAAGAAGGCGCAACAGTCTACATGACTACCGAAATCACTCCCCAATCGCTCATCAAGATCTACGAAGCCCTCGGCGTCAAAGCCGAAGGACGTGTAGCCGTGAAAATCAGCTCCGGCGAAGGTGGCAACACCCACTATCTGCAACCCGCCCTCATCGGCGACTTCGTCAAGAGCGTGAACGGCACCCTTGTAGAGTGCAACACCGCCTATCCCGGCACCCGCATGGACACCAAGGCGCACTGGAAGACCATCCGCGAACACGGATTCCTCGACATCGCTCCCTTCGACCTCATGGACGAGGAAGGCACCATGCAGATTCCCGTGGTCGACACCACACACATCAAGTACGATATCGTCGGCAGCCACTTGGCCAACTACGATTTCATGATCAACCTCGCTCACTTCAAGGGTCACGCCATGGGTGGCTACGGTGGAGTCCTCAAGAACCAGAGCATCGGCGTAGCCTCCACTGCCGGCAAACTCTACATCCACAGCGCCGGACGCAGCACCACCGAATGGATTGACGACGACCAGGACGGCTTCCTCGAGAGTATGGCTGCCGCTTCGCAAGGCGTACACAACTACTTCACCGGTCGCAATGGCATCGTCTACATCAACGTCATGAACAACATCTCGATCGACTGCGACTGCGACGGCAACCCCCACGCCCCCGAGCTGAAGAATATCGGCATCCTCGCCTCGACCGACCCCGTAGCACTCGACCAGGCTTGCCTCGACCTCGTATACAACCACAAGAACACTGAAGGCGACGACAATACTGCCCTCATTCAGCGCATCGAGAAGCAGCACGGTATCCACACCGTCGAACACGCCGAAAAAATCGGTCTCGGCACCCGCAAGTATCACATCGTCAGCATCGACTAACGACATACACCAATTTCAAAGTCCCGCAGCACACGCTACGGGATTTTTTATTTCATGCCAACCACAATAATTCAATTAATTCTCGTTTTGTATAAAAACCCTAAAAGAGCACCTCTAATAATTATTTAAAACGGCGAATTGTACGAATTAAACGAATTGATATTTAGAAATTTGTTTTGCTAACAAAACGCGAATTAAACGAATTTTAGAGATTACCAAAACTCTAAAACTCTAAAACCCTAAAACCCTAAAAACCTAAAACTCTTAAACTCTAAAACCCTAAAACCCTAAAACCCTAAAACCCTAAAACCCTAAAACTCTAAAACCCTCCAACCCTTTTAACCCCACTAAACAATGAAAAAAGATCTTGGAATTCTGCCGGCCGTATATCCGATGCCCGTACTTATGGTCGCCGCCTACGACGAAAGCGGCCGCGTCAACGTCATGAATGCCGCTTGGGGCATGATCTGCGACATGGACAAAATAGCCCTCTTCATAGGCAAAGACCACAAAACCACAAAGAACATATTGGCAACCAAAGCCTTCACCGTCAGCATAGCAGACCGCGACCACATGGATGTCGCCGACTACTTCGGCATAGCCACAGGCAACAAGACCCCCGACAAGTTCGAACGCACAGGCTACCACGCCACTCGCAGCAGCCGTGTCAACGCACCCATCGTCGACGAATTCCCTCTCGTGATGGAATGTGAACTCGCCGAAGAGGTCAATACCGAGAACCTCCACTGCATCGTAGGTCGCATCGTCAACGTTGCTGCCGACGAGAAGGTGCTCGCCGCTAACGGTAAAGTAGACCCCACCAAACTCAATGCCCTCACCTTCGACCAGTTCCAGAACGGATACTACATCAGTGGTGAACAGGTAGGCAAAGCCTGGAACGCCGGAGCAGCATTGGCCAAACAGAAATAACGACTAATATTCTATGCCCTCCAAACGCATAGATCAATAATTATGAGCGACGAACGACTCTGGAACGCCAACTACTGGAAGGTCATGGTGGCCAATTTCACCATGGCCTTTTCGGGTTACCTGCTGACGCCACTGCTGCCGCTCTACCTTAGCGAGCAGTTTGGCGCCACCAAGGACACTATCGGTCTGGTGCTCGCAGGCTACATCGTCGCCGCACTGCTCGTGCGTCCCTTCAGCGGCTACCTGGCCGACAGCTTTCCTCGCAAGAAGGTGCTTCTGATAGCCCTGCTGCTCAATGCCGTCATATTTGGTGGCTATCTGGTGGCGGGGTCATTGCTGCTATTCTTCATCGTCCGCACCCTGCACGGCGGTCCCTTCGGAGCCTCGTCCGTAGCCAACAGCACCGTGGCAATCGACGTGCTGCCCTCGTCGCGACGCACCGAAGGCATCGGCTACTACGGATTGAGCAACAACTTGGGCACCGCCATCGCCCCCACCGTCGGCGTTCTCGTATATAGCCACACCCACAGCTTCCAACTGCTTTTCATCCTCGCACTTGTCGTTGCCCTCATCGGCTTCGCCGTCGACGCTACCATCACACTGCCCGAACGTCAGCTGATGCAGGACAAGAAAAAGCTGTCGCTCGACCGCTTCTTCCTTGTGCGCGGCTGGCTGGTAGGGCTGAACGTGGTGGTGTTCGGTTTCTGCTATGGCGTGTTGAGCAACTACCTGGCAATCTACAGCAAAGAGACCCTTGGTATCACCACCGGCACTGGCACCTACTTCGCCATACTGAGCGGCGGCCTGATGCTGTCGCGCATTCAGGGTGGACGTGCCCTGCGACAGGGCAAGATCGTGCACAACGCCGCCGAGGGCATCCTCGTCTCGACGGTAGGCTACCTGCTCTTCGCCACCGTGCATCATCCCATCGGCTACTACGGCTCAGCGTTGCTTATCGGATTGGGCAACGGTCATATGTGGCCTTCGATGCAGAACATGATTGTGGACCTGGCGCAGCACAACGAGCGCGGCACCGCCAACAGCACCATCCTCACGGGCTGGGATCTTGGCCTTGGATTAGGCATACTGCTGGGCGGCATCGTCGCCGAACATGTAAGCTACTCGGCAGCGTTTGTAGGCGTCGCCATAGTCCACATCCTCGGCGTGGCACTGTTCTTTGCCGTGACGCGAGGCAATTTCGAACGCAACCGTCTGCGTTGAGAAATTTCAAAAGGATACATTTATTTTGTCATAATGAAATATTTTTATATTTTTGCAAATTGACAGTCAACTCGTCATTTTGTTTAACAAATTAAAAATCAAACAAATGAAAAGAAATGTTTTTTTCACACTAGCAGTTGCCTTTGTAATGCTTCTTACATCATGCGGCAAAGAAGTCAGTCTGCCTGGCACCACTTGGAAGGCTAACTACACCAACACCATCACCGTTGAAGGCATTGCAGCCGATGTCGCTATGGACATGACAATTAAATTCATTGACGAGACCAAGTACGCAATGGATGTCAACGTTTCCATGTCAGCTATGGGACAGACCTTGTATTCAGACAGAGACTCAGACGAAGGCACCTATACCTTCGATGGCGAGAAGGGCGTTTTCGATGGCGAGCAGAATTTCACCTACAACAAGGATGACAAGACCATCGTAATGTCATTTGACATTGATGGCGAAGAAGCACAATTATTCGGCACCAACAAGATTACGCTTAACTTCAAAGAGCAGTAAGAGCAATTCTTCACAACTAAAAAATTCATCATGTCGCGAAAGTCTGGATTGACTTTCGCGACTTTTTTGTTTCGTCAAATGACAAAGATGCACATAGCACAAATGACGGAGCATGGCAAAACGACTTGCCCACTTATGACCTTTATTGCGTTTCACTTTTTTTTGGGGGGGCGTGTGATTTTTCAGATTTTACGGCGTTTAATAGGGATATGATGCAACACCCATTCCTGACAATGATAGAAGAACACTCGGCGGCCATCGACCGCGTGTGCCGCTCCTTCGCCCGGAGCAGCGAGGACCGCGAGGACTTACGTCAGGACATCGTGCTCAACCTGTGGCGAGGATGGGCACGCTACCGGCCCACGGCGCGCGGGGTCACCTGGGTGTGGCGCGTAGCCGTCAACACCGGCATCAGTTGGCGACGACACCGCGGAAGACAAATTCAAACCATATCAATCGACGATGAAGTGAATCAGCACGACAGCGTCTTCGCAGTCGGAAATCCCTCCCACAACGAGCAGGTCGACCATTTGCGCGAACTGGTATCGCTCCTGCCCACCAAGGAACAGCAGCTGATCGGACTCTACCTCGACGGGTGGCAGCAGGACGAGATGGCACACATGCTGGGCATCAGTCTGACCAACGTGCAGACACGCCTGTCGCGCATCAGAAAGCATCTGAAAGAAATCAATGACAAGATAGAACATAGAACATGAAAAATATTGACCAACTGATAGAACAGATCCACAACGAGCACAGGAACCTTCTGGAAATGGAGGCCGGACGGAAGCGCAGCACCTCCCCCAGATGGCATTATGCAGCGGCAGCCGCCATTGTCCTTGCCGCCATTGCTGCTGTGCTGATAGCCCGAACCTCGACATCACAGAAGTCCGATGTGCTCGTGGCCCAAAACGAGCAGTCACATTCCAGCTACAGCATGTCGAAAGAAGGCGTCCGCGTCTATTGCGAGGACAATTGCAACGCCGACGAAGTTATGCAACGGTTCTTGACTGTAATCGAATCTTTAGATTAATCCATAACAATTTATTAATATGAAACAAAAAATCCTATCGCTTATTGTTGCCTGCCTCATCATAGCACCTTTGAAAGGCCAAACCGCCATATACAAAGCCTTTGCGCAACGCAGCGGCATCGAAGCATCGTGCATCGAAGGTCTGCCCGTCGCCGACGGCACGAAGGTGACCGTGACCATGCTCGAAGCCGACGACGACATCGCCTTCCGCCACATGATGAACGCCCTCAAGGCGCTGCCAACCACCGACAAGAAGAAGAAAAATACCGGTCTCGACGCTTTCGCACACAACATCGACAGCCTCGGCTGCAACAAGACCTCCACCCTCACCGAATCGATGCTCTCGATCCTGTTCAGCAACATCGAATCGGCCAATATCAACATCACACCCGTAACAGACAAGGACGGCAAAGCCTACGACCATCCCAAAACAACCAACATGCAGTTCATGGCGCGTACACCACTGCCGGGCGACAATGGCGTGTACCTCATCTACCATTCCGACTCCACGCGAACAGTCCTCGTGTTCCACTGCCCTAACAATGAAGTCTACGCGCAGACCATTCTATACGTCCTCAAGAAAAGAGACGAACTAAAGTCCACACTGCCAAAATTCTAACCCCCCGAATTAGTACGCAAGCATCCCTGCTTGTTGAAATCTGGTACGCAAGCATCCCTGCTTGCGAAGAAACCAATAATTTATTAAAACAATACAAATGAAGAAATTAGCATTCCTCATAGGGCTATTGCTATGCCATTTCGTAAAGATTTCAGCCCAGATTCCCATCGAGGTTCTCGATGCACTGAAGGCTGCCATTGCAGAACAGGAGTCTGCTACTGCCGACACCACGAAAAAACTGCCCGACAGCCTCCACGTGCAGTCGCTCCAAGACTCGCTGCGACTCGACAGTCTCCGTATGCAGCAACAGATGCACACCCTGAAAACCATTGCCGTTCGGGCACCACGCCCCATCTACAGCATGGACGACGAAGTGGTGAACTATAACGTTTCGAACGACGAGACCGTCCGCGGTCTCACAGCCCTCGACGCACTGCAGAACGCCCCAAGCGTCGAGGTGGACATCGATGGCAACATCACCATGCGCGGCTCCTCGAACATCGAGATTTGGCTCAACGGCTACCCTACCCACATGAACGGCTCGACACTAAAGGTATACCTCGAGTCGCTCCCTGCCGACGCCATCGCGCGCATCGAGGTCATCAAGAACCCCTCGGCCAAATACATGGTGGCCGAAGGCTGCCACATCATCAACATTGTCACCAGCGCCAAGCTGCGAAACAGCCACTTCCTCTCGTTCGGCACAGGCCTTTCGAACCGCCCCTCCATCAGTCCTTGGGCAAGCTACGTGCTACAGAACGAACGGTTCACAACAAATATATATCTCGGCACAGGCTATACGCCAAAGCACAGCAACAAGCAGTCGTCGCAAGTCATGAGGCAACTGTCGGATACAGGTTTCGACACCACCGCCATCAGCCATTCATCCAACCAAAATGACATCGACCGACTGAACGCCAACCTCTTCCTGTCGCTCAACTACAAGCTGGACTCGATGAACGACCTCAGCCTCTTCGCAATGGCCATGGCTTTTCCCTCGCAAAGCAGCACGTTAGCTGTGACCGACCAACAGTATTTCTGGCCGCAAGAGTTCCACTATCGGCTGAACGACAGCGAGCAGGCAAAAGACTTCAACCTCACCGGCATGGCCAACATGCAATGGAAGCACAAGTTCGACAATGAGGGTCACAATTTCACACTTGGCTTATACGACAACCTCAACGTCAGTCGTAACGACCGCACTGTGGAGCGCAATTACGACCTGCTGGCAGGCTCGCTGCCTTCGACGCTCTTCGATTTCGGCAAGCGCTACGTGGGCGGGATGACAAACAACAGCCTTTCGCTCAGTGCTTCCTACAACCGTCCGCTCTCCAAATGCGACGAACTGACGGCAGGCCTGACCCTTACGCCCACATACAACCGCAACTATTCCACTCCTTCCTATTTCGACACCGCAGCCACGGCCTACTCCATCAGCGACACCTTGCGACGCTTCGACAAGCACGAGAACGGCAGCCAACTTTCGGCCAATGTCAGCCTGCGTCACAAGTGGAAATCCGTCACCCTAACCCTCGGACTGCGCGGCTATTGGACCACAAGCCACTACCGGCTCGACGCCCTCTTCGACGACGACACCACCCTCAGCCGCTTCTATCTGCGTCCCTCGCTCGGGCTCACCTACCGTACTGCCAGCATGCACTATTTCCGCTTCAACTACTCGCTCGCCACAACGCTGCCTTCGGCCGAAAACCTCTCGTCCGTCCGTCGCTACAGCGAGGACAGCTACAAGGTGGGCGATCCAGGCCTTCACTCCGAACACACCCACAATTTCGACCTCAGTTGGAACCGCTATTTCTCGAAAGTCGGCTCCGTCGGCATCGAGAGCTATGCACGCCTGTCGTCGGGCAACATCAGCTACTGCGACGAGGCCGGCACCGAGGTGGACCCTTTTCTGGGCCGCATCGTCAGCTTCCGTATGCCCTACAATGTTGGTTCCAGCTTCAGGTTAGGCATCGAAGGCAACGTCACCTATCGCCCTGTCGCCTGGCTCAACTTCCGCCTCTACGCCAACCTCTACCGGTCGGGCTACGAGGTGGACCACCCCAAGGCCGGCCACTACAGCAGCACAATGACCTCCTACAGCTTCCGCCTCAACTGCTGGGCCAACATCGCCCGCCGTGTGCGCATCAACCTGTCGGGCAACTACGCTTCGCCCACTCAGTCGCTATTCGCACAGAGTCAGGGCAGCCACAGCATCGACCTGGGCGTCAGCACCGACTTCTTGCAGAAACGTCTGTCGGTGGCCCTCAACGTCAGCGACCTCTTCAACTGGAACCGCTCGCAGTCGTGGAGCACCAACCCGCTGCTGCTCGCCTACAGCACCTCGCACACCGACAGCCGCTTCGTGTCGCTCTCCATCACTCTCCGTTTCGGCAAAATGGAGCTGCAGTCCCACGCCCGCGAAGGCGAATCAAATTAGCGATGGCTGCAGGCTGCGGCGGTAGTCGCTGGGCGACTGGCCGAGGTGCTTGGTGCAGTAGCGGCTGAAATAGCTCAGCGAGGTGAAGTCCATCCGGTCGGCTATCTGCGTGAGCGACAGGCGCTCGTTGTTGAGGTATTTCTTCAAGATGGGCACCGTGGCGCGGTCGAGAAGGGTACGGTTTTAGATTTTGTACAATAATACAATTGCTTTTGCGTTAATTATGGCGAAATGAAACGAACGGTGTCCATATTATTCTTGCTGCTGGCCAATGTTTTTTTGCTGGCTCACGTGGTTGTGCCGCACCACCATCACGACAGTGTGCCGGTGGAGGTGCTGTATTTGCACGACAACGGACACCACCATCATCACGACCACGATTCTTCTCACCATCACGACGGGCCAGAGACTTGCCTAATAAGTCAGTCGGTGGCATCTGCCGTGGTGCGACACAGCGACGATGTACCGTTGCCGACATTGTCGGCGGTTCTTTTCGACAGCTGGGAAGAGACTCCCCTCGAGGCTGAGCGTATTCCGTCGGCTTCCATTGTGAGTGAAGCTGTCTTTCGGCCACATCGCGCCCATTCTCTTCGTGCTCCACCATTGTGCTGATTTTCTTTACCCTAATTGTTTATTAACGGCGTTTCGGCTTTTTGGCTGACAATGCCATTGTATTCATTTTAAGACAGAAATCAGCAATGAGAACGAAACTATTCGTCCTATTGGCTGTCGGCATATTGATGTTGACAGCAAGTTGCAGTCGGGCGGTGAAGGACGACACCCATTCGCACGACGAAAGTCTGCAACTGACAGCATATAATGAATTGTTTGAAGTTTATGCCGAGGTGACACCGCCAGTGGTAGGCGATACCTGCGAGATAGTGGCGCACTTTACCTGGCTTGACAGTTTCAAACCTCTTGAGAGCGGCACAATCAAAGCCACCATCGGCAGTACCGAGCAGACCCTTGATACACCGACAAGGCTGGGCATCTACAAGTTCCACTTGGTACCTGCATCTACCGGCGAGGCTTGCATAACCTTTGAAATCACTACGCCTGACGGCACTTCGCATCTCGTCACCCCGACATTCACCGTATGCGACGACGATCACGAGGCACAGCATATCGCTGCCGACCTGAAAGCCGCCAGCAGCAACGGCGTGGTCTTTACCAAGGAGATGAGTTGGAAGGTTGATTTCGCCACCGACAGCTGCCGCCGCGAGTTGTTCGGACAGGTCATCCGCTCAATGGCGCAGGTGCAGCCCTCGCAGGGCGACGAGCGTGTGGTGGCGGCGCAGGGCAGCGGCATCGTGTCCGCGGCCATAGCTTCGCTTGTGGAGGGCAGCGCCGTCAGCGGCGGACAGACGCTCTTTTCCATTGAGAGCGGGGCGATGGCCGAAGGCAACCTCGCTGTGCGTTACAGCGAAGCAGAATCGGCCTATAGGTTGGCCAAGACCGAATATGAGCGCAAACAGTCGCTCGCTGCCGACCGCATTGTGTCGGAGGCCGAACTGCAACGTGCTAAAGCCAACCTGGAACAGGCCGAGGCGGTGTACAACAATCTGCGTAGTCACTTCTCGTCGGGACGACTGGCAGCAAAGTCGCCAATCAATGGATATATCAAGCAGCTGCTTGTCCGCAGTGGCGAGTATGTCGAAGCCGGGCAGCCGTTGGCTGTGGTGTCTCAGAACCGACAGCTTATGGTGCGTGCCGATGTACCGTCGCGCTACTGGAAGCTGCTAGCTGATATAACCACTGCAACACTTCGCACTACAAGCGAAGGTCGCACTTATAGCCTCGAAGAACTTGGCGGCAAAGTGGTCTCATACGGCCGAGCTGTCGACTTGTCATCCCCGATGGTGCCTGTCACTTTTGAAGTGCGTAACGTGGCAGGACTGCTTCCAGGCTCGATAGTTGAGATGTTCATCCATACAAACGGCAGCCGTCCGGCAGTCACCATCCCTACCTCAGCGCTCATTGAGGAAATGGGAAACTGGTTTGTCTATGTGCAGCTGACGCCTGAATACTTCGAAAAACGCGAAGTGACTGTCGGCCAAAACGACGGCCTCCGTACCGAGATTACCAGCGGCCTTGACGGTACGGAGCGCGTTATAACCCGTGGAGCCGTGTTGGTGAAGTTAACCCAGATGTCCGGCGGCCTCAATGCCGAATCGGGCCATCAACACTAACCATAGGGAGGACTTGCTATGAATATCATAAACAATATTATACGGTTCTCGTTGAAGAACCGGCTTGTTGTCATCCTTGGTGCGGTGTTGGTGGTGATAGGCGGCGTCTGGTCGTCGAAACAGATGGATATTGATGTTTTTCCCGACCTGACGGCACCCACGGTGGTGGTGATGACCGACGCTCACGGTATGGCGGCTGAAGAGGTGGAACGCCTGGTGACTTTCCCCATCGAGACGGCCGTCAACGGTGCCACCAATGTGCGCCGTGTGCGCTCGGCCTCGATGTCGGGATACTCATTCGTATGGGCGGAATTCAACTGGGGTATGGATGTCTTCAAGGCACGCCAGATTGTGAGCGAGAAGATGTCTGCCCTCGGAGAGTCTTTGCCTGACGGCATCACGCCGCAGCTGGCTCCACAGTCGAGCATTATGGGTGAGATTCTGTTTGTTGGCCTTCAATCCGACACTACTTCTATGATGGAGCTGCGAACGCTGGCCGAATGGACCATCAAGCCTGCCATACTTGCCACCGGTGGAGTGTCGCAAGTGACCATAATTGGCGGCGACTACAAGCAATATCAGATTCTTGCCGACCCGCAGCGGATGGCCGTCTACGGCGTTACGATGGACGACCTGCAACGGGCGGGCAGCACGATGAGTGCCAACTCGTCTGGTGGCGTTGTGCGCGATTTCGGCAACGAATACGCCCTACGCGGTATGGCACGCACTACCGACCTTGACGAGCTGGGTGCCACATTGGTGAAGATGTCCGACGGCAAGCCCGTCACCCTCGCCGACGTGGCAGAGGTGCGCGTGGGTGCTGCTGTAAAGCTTGGTACCGCCTCGCAGAATGCCTCGCCAGCAGTCATACTTTCCATCACCAAACAGCCCAACATCAACACGCTAAAGGTCACGGAGAAGATTGAGGACAACCTGCGTGACATACAGAAGTCGCTGCCTGCCGACGTAAGACTCGACACCCGTATTTTCCGTCAAGCCGACTTCATCGAGAGTTCGGTCAACAACGTGGGTCGTGCGCTGGTGGAAGGCGCATTGCTTGTCATACTTATATTGTTCCTCTTCCTTGGCAGCTGGCGCACAACGGTCATATCGGTGCTGGCCATACCGTTGTCGCTGCTTGGTTCGTTGGTGGTGCTGCACCTGATAGGAATGAATATCAACACAATGACCCTCGGCGGAATGTGTATCGCCATTGGTTCGCTGGTCGACGACGCCATTATCGACGTGGAGAACGTTTACAAGCGGCTGCGACAAAACCACGCTTTGCCGTCCGAACAGCGCGAGAACGCCTTCAAGGTGGTTTTCGATGCCTCGTCCGAAATTCGCTCCTCAATCCTCAACGCAACGTTCATCGTGATGGTGGCATTCTTGCCGCTCTTCTTCCTTTCTGGAATGGAAGGTAGGATGCTGAAACCGCTTGGCGTTGCATATATTGTTTCACTCGCTATGTCGCTGCTGGTGGCTATGACGGTCACGCCGCTGATGTGCAGGATGATGCTCTCTGATGAGCGCTATCTGGCAAAGAACAGCCGCGAAAGCCGACTTTCCGCATGGCTCACACGCTGCTATCGTCGTTCGCTCGACTGGTCGATGGCACATCATCGCACGATGGTGTCAAGCACCGCTGTGCTGCTGGTGGCTGCCGTGGTGATGTTCTTCCTGATGGGACGCAGTTTTTTGCCCGACTTCAACGAGGGCTCGGCGGTCATCACGGCTGTGACTGCACCTGGCACCTCGCTCGACGTGAGCGATGAATTGGGCAACCTGATGGAACGTGAGCTGATGCAAGTACCAGAGGTGACATCCACCGCACGGCGCACCGGACGCGGCGAGTTGGACGAGCATTCGCAGTCGGTCAACAGCACCGAACTGGATGTGCAGTTCACCCTTGCCGGTCGCAGCCGCAAGGAAGTTTTCGACGATATGCGTCAGCGGCTGGTCTCAATCCCCGGCATCGCCGTCACCATCGGACAGCCTCTTGGACACCGCATCGACCATATGCTCTCTGGTACTCGCGCCAATATCGCAATCAAACTCTTCGGCACCGACCTGAACCGGATGCTTTTGATTGGCAACCAGATAAAGGGATGTATAGAAGAAATTGACGGCCTTGTGGACGTGGCGGTGGAGCAGATTGCCGAAACACCGCAGCTGCAGATACGCGCCAACCGACGAGCTCTGGCGGCCCACGGCATCGGCATAGACGACTTCAACCGCTTTGTCAACCTAGCTTTCAGCGGCGAGAAGATTGCCGATATCTACGAGGGGCAACGCATTTTCGACCTTGTATTGCGGATGGACAGCAACTACACCTCTGACATCGATGCTGTGCGAAGTACCTTAATCGATTTGCCCGACGGGGGCAAGATACCCCTCGAGGAGGTGGCCGACATTGTCTCGACAGCAGGTCCCAGCACCATTACGCGCGAGAATGTGCAGCGCAAGCTGGTGGTGTCGGCTAATGTGTCGGGGCGCGACCTGCAGAGTGTCGTCACCGACGTGCAGAAGACCATCGCCCGCAGGGTGGTCCTGCCAGCAGGTTACCGCGTCGAATATGGCGGCCAGTTCGAAAGCGCTCAGAGTGCGTCGCGAACATTGACCATAGCCACCATTCTGGCGCTGCTGGTCATCTTCTTGCTGCTCTTTGGCGAGTTCCGCAATGTGCCGCTGGCAGCCATCGTAATGGCAAGTCTGCCGCTGGCTTTGATTGGTGGCGTGCTGGCTGTGGCACTCTCCAGCCGTGTGCTGAGCATTCCCTCCATCATTGGCTTCATTACGCTTTTCGGCATCGCCACGCGCAACGGCATATTGCTTGTATCGCGCTACCAACATCTCGTGGCTTCGGGCTTGCCCATACGTACGGCAGTGGTTGAAGGCTCTGTCGACCGACTGAATCCAATCCTGATGACTGCCCTCACTTCGGCGTTGGCACTGATACCGTTGGTATTCAACGGCGACAAGCCCGGCAACGAGATACAGAGCCCTATGGCCGTCGTCGTGCTTGGCGGCTTGCTCACGTCCACGCTTCTCAATCTCTACCTGATGCCCATAGTGTACGAATGGTTTGAGCGCAGGGCGGAGTTTAAAGGTTTTGGTTTAAAGTTTAAAGATGAATGATTATGAAAAATAAGATTATAGCAGCAGCACTAATATCAATTTTCAATTTTCAATTTTCAATCTCCCAGGAGGTCTATACCCCTGTGTTGGAACAGATAGAACGGAACAGCACTGAACTCCGTGCCTTGCGGCAACGGGCCGATGCCGAAGTGGCGGCACATCACACGGGGCTTGCCCCCGACAACCCTACCGTCGAAGCAGGCTATTTGTGGGGAATGCCGTCGTCGGTGGGTCCGCGTATCGATGTTGCGGTAAGGCAGGAATTCAATTTCCCGACCGTCTATGTATGGCAGCGGCGACTGGCCGCTGTGCGAGACAGTAGCGCTGAGTATCAGTACCGCTACGGACGGCAGCAGATTCTGCTCGCTGCCAAACAGACTTGCATACGGCTCATCTATAGCAACGCCATTGTCGCCTTGCGCCGCGCCGACGCCGAACGTGCCCGACAGGTGGCCGAAGCCTACGACAAGATGATGCAGCAGGGCAACGCCAACCAGCTTGAGGCCAACCGTGCCCGACTGAGCCTGACCACCGCCGAGGCTGCGCTGGCTGAGGCTGAAATGGAGCGTGACCGCTGCAGGGCAGAGTTGCAGGCCCTGAATGGTGGGGTGCTGTTGCAGTTCGATTGTGCAGAGTTCCCTGTTGCGGTTTTGCCTGTCGACACAGCGGCGTGGCTTTCGTCCGTTAGTGCCGCCGACCCGTCGTTGGCCGCTGTCCGCAGCGAGAGCGACATCGCACAGCGTACCGTTCGCCTCACTCGTGCGCAGACCCTTCCGCGTTGGTCGATAGGTTATATGGGCGAGTTTGTAGAGGGCAACACCTTACAAGGCGTCACTTTCGGTCTCTCGCTGCCTCTTTGGGGCAACATCGGTCGAGTGCGCCAAGCACGGCTTAACGCTGAAGCTGTCCAATCACACGGCGATGCAATTCGTCTGCAGCTCTCCTCACGGTATAGAAGTCTCTTGCAAGAGGCGCAGCGTCTCGTCGCTCTCATTGCGCAGATGGACAGCACGCTTCCTACCGCAGATGCTGACCTGCTGCATCGTGCATTCCTTGCAGGCGAACTGTCGCTTACCGACTACCTACTCGAGCAAAGTCTTTCCTCTTCTGCTCTCGCACGTCGCCTCGCCGCCCAGTGCGACCTGCACCAGCTTCTCGCTGAAATGTATTCTTTTAAACTGTGATTTGCGATGAAGCATACTAAAACAAATAAAGCAATCCTGCTGGCTGTGCTGGCGGCGGCTGTGGTTGGCTATCTCTATGATTGCATTCACCCTCGCGGCTGGAGGCTGCGGCGGTAGTCGCTGGGCGACTGGCCGAGGTGCTTGGTGCAGTAGCGGCTGAAGTAACTCAGCGAGGTGAAGCTCATCCGGTCGGCTATCTGCGTGAGCGACAGACGCTCGTCGTTGAGGTATTTTTTCAGGATGGGCACTGTGGCGCGGTCGATGAAGCTGCTCACGCTGTGGCCGGTGACGCGCTTAACGGTGGCGGAGAGGTATTTTGTGGAAACGTTTAGGCGCTCAGCATAGTAGCTGACGTCGCGCTCGGTGCGGCTGATGCCTGTGGCGAGCATGTCGGTCAGCTGGCGGACGATGATGGCGGTGCGGTCGCTGTGGGTGTCGGTGGCGTCGCGCCGGGCGTGGAGTTCGAAGATGTCGTACATCATCGTCAGGCAGAGGCTCCCCATCATTTCGCGGTAGAAGAGCAGGTGGCGGTCGTCGAGGCGGTCGCGGAGCCGGTGGAAGTCCTCCAGCAGGATTTCCGCCTGACGGTCGTCGACCTTGATGACGGGGTTCTGGTTGAGGCTGATGCTGCCCCCGATGCTGTAGTTGTTCGACGGCAGTAGGCTATGCAAGAATTTGTTGTCGGCGGCAAACCACTCCACCTCCATCCCCGGTGCCGCCGCGAGGTTCTTAGCCCTGTTGGGGTGTGGTATCACCACCAGGTCGTTCTTCACGATGTGGTAGCACCGCTCGTTGAACACGAAGCTTCCTTCCCCCGCCCTGCACAGCAGGTGCATGCAGGTGTGTCCCAGCTCCGGCGCATTCATAGCCAGAAAGTCCGTCGAGTATAGAAAGTCAATCTTCATTGAAAATTTTCTATCAACTTTGATATACCATATAGAGGTATGTTATCCATCCATTCCTGCTGCTCGAATGGAAGCATTGACAATCGTACTCCCTTCAATTCTGGATTTTTTTCTATGAACACGCGGAGCGATTTTGAATGGACGTTTTTCTCAGCTTTTACCTCTATGGGTATAATCTGGCTTTCGGTTTGGATAATGAAATCCACCTCCACTTGTGAGTCATTGGTGGAATAGTAGTGGATGGGCACTTCTGATGTTATCAACTGTGATAATACATATTGCTCCGACAATGCCCCTTTGTATTCGAAAAATCCATTGTCACCCAACAACATCTCCTTGGTTTCTATGGGTATTATGCTTCCATCTTAATAAATCATTGTATATTAGACGTTCCACTGTTATTGACTACATTTTTTTGGATGATTATCGAGTGCAAAAATACATTTTTTTGGACGAACAACAAAGAAAAAAATACATTTTTTTGGACGAACAACAAAGAAAAAAATACATTTTTTTGGACGAACAACAAAGAAAAAAATACATTTTTTTGGACGAAATGAATATCTTATTGACTTTCCCTGAAATTGGTTACCTCCATAAAGTCGGTGGCCACGACAGACAGATTTGGGATGGTTGTCGGCCGAGCCGACGCCACAGCAAAACTGAATCGGTTTACATTGTTTGCTTCATATCCCTGATCTGGTTTACGCCATCACGATTTTGGTTTACACTTTGCGTCACATTCACCTGTTTTGGTTTACAGCCGTCCTGTTTTGGTAGACACTGTCAAGGTCGGGTGGCTCTCGTTTGAATTCTATGCGGTTTGCCTCAGGCATAGTTGATAGTCTTTGCTGTTTTATTCTTACATGTACAAAGGTCCAATTCGTCGAGGTATGCCGTGCTGAGGTCATCCGTGCAGCATTGTTCCTCGCCAAGCCGGGCGATTGCTTCTCCCTGCATGTTCCTGATTACGATAGGTTGTTCCTGCATATTTTCTTCATATTATAATATTATGCATCGTCCTGGGTCAAATCCGTTAGTTCTATGTTCTCCATGAGAGACGTACCCCAACTGGTTAGAAATGATACGTGTGTCGCCAATCTGTGCGTCGATATTTCTATGCGAGTGCCCGTAAATCCAATAGTCGATGCCTGACTCTGCGATGTAGTTGCCCAATTCCACAGTAAAGGCTCCGTTTATAAGGCTGTCGCGGAACTCAGGAGCGGTGCATAGCCCTGTCGGCACATGATGTGTGAGCGTGATCTTGAACTTTGCAATACTCTCCGAGACGGCCTTCTTCACAAACTGCAGACAGCGCTCATGCTCAAGGTTGAAGGTGTCGGACGAAAGACGGTGGCCGTTATATCTGATTCGGTAAAAGTCACTCACGCCCCTCTCTGTCAGATAGGAGTTTTCGGGTTTGATATACGCCCAAAGGGTAGAGACAAAGATATCGACATCACCCATATTGACAACTCCATTATAGTATGCATGCACGTTTGACCGTATCTGCTTGCAGTAGCCGTCGGGAATGGTGGCGAGGTCATAGTGCCCATAGAAATCGTGATTGCCAAAGCATACAATCACTCGTTGATAGTGTTCCGAGGCCCAATCCCAGAAAGCATACCGCGAATAGGTGTCCTCCTTGGAATCGGGAAGGTCGAGATAGGCGGTGTCGCCCGCAACGAGCAATATGTCGCCCTTCACCTCCAACGGATGCTCCGCAAGATAGGCACGGTTCTCTGGAAATTCCAGGTGCAGGTCGCTAACAAATTGTATTTTCATGGTTCAAAAATCTGTGCCATACGGGCCGACCTAAATTAGAAAGTCAGTTATGTTTTCGGGAGTGATAACCTCTAGTTCGGTATTTGGATAGGCTTCGGCGAAGGTCTTGGTAAGAGATGCTTTGGTGCGCGGGTTCCATTTTATCTCGTATGCGCTCAGTTTTCCTCCTCCCTCTTCCAGGTAGTCCACTTCCTGCTGTTGCTTTGTACGCCAAAAATACGAATTCACCCACCGACGGTGGTACTCGTTGCACTTCATACGCTCTGCAATGACAAAATTCTCCCACAAGGCTCCTATGTCTTGTCTGATCTCGGGAGCGTTGAAGTCGGCAATCAAAGCATTGCGTATGCCATTGTCGTAGAAATATATTTTACGGCTCGACTTCAGTTCGTGTCGCAGATTGCGTGAGAAGGAGGGTAACCGGAAGATGATATAGCATTGCTCCAAAAGGGTGACATATCGCTCCACAGTCTTATTGTCGAGAGAGCACATTTGGCTTAATTCGTTGAACGACACCTGAGACCCCACCTGATATGCAAGGGCACGCAGGAGGGTCTGTAGTTTGTCGGGATGCTTGATGTTCTCCCACGAAAGAATGTCTTTATACAGATAGGCATCCGTCAACAACTTGAGTATCTCCACTTCATTCCCGTCGTTCATCACCACCTCGGGGTAGTAGCCGTAGACGATACGGCGGGGCAACATGCGCATCTCTTTCATTTTCCCGTGATGTGCCACCATCTCGCCAAACGACAGGGGGAACATCCGATATTCCCATTTCCTGCCCGTCAGAGGTTCGTTCACATTGTTTGCCAAATCGAACGACGAACTGCCTGTGGCAATCACTTGTATGTCGCTATCCGAGTCAGCAAGCAGCTTCAGTCGTAGTCCGATGTCCTTTATGCGTTGAGCCTCGTCCAGTATCACTATCTTGTTGTTCCCAAACTCTGAAATAAGTCTGTCCGCCGACGCATTGTTGAAAAGGTTTTGTACTTGCATTTCGTCACCATTCAACCATAATACCTCTTCGTTTTTTGTCAGAATTTGTTTCAGCAAGGTGGTTTTTCCCACTTGTCTAGCACCTAAAAGTATAATAACTTTGCCTTTAAATAACTTGTCCTCAATTGTTTTCGAAAGGAAACGACTAATCATAATACGGTATATTTACGATGCAAATATACAACTTTTTTGGAATTAACTCCTAAAAAGTTATAACTTTTTGGGAATAGATTCCAAAAAAGTCATGTTTTTTTGATGCTAAATTACATCCATAGGACGCCCCTTGACTTTCCCTGAAATTGGTTGACAATTTTGGGATGGTTAAACTGAATTGGTTTACATTGTTTGCTTCATATCCCTGATCTGGTTTACGCCATCACGATTTTGGTTTACACTTTGCGTCACATTCAC
>Ga0310695_10005548_pt1 | contig 21910 bp, 19 predicted proteins | sample RumenRJG_04DNA_FD_203882 | JGI IMG/M metagenome (GOLD analysis project Ga0310695, IMG submission 203882) | Bovine rumen microbial communities from Lethbridge, Alberta, Canada - RJG_04 (v2) (version 2) | ecosystem: Host-associated > Mammals > Digestive system > Stomach > Rumen | place: Canada...
CAATGTAACCTACAATTCCGCACATATCAGTAATGGATTATTTGTTATTTTCTTTAGTTAATTTGTCACTTTGTATGAAAAACGGCGCAAAGATACGTCTTCTTGTTTAAATTAACAAGAAAAATGAAACAAAAAGGTAATAAAAAAGATTATTCCTTGACGGGGAACGTCAATGATAACGTCAACGATAACGTCAACGTCAACGTGAACTCGCTTTGCAGTTATCGTAACTCAGCCATCAGCCTTCAGACTTCAGCCATCATAAATCAGTTGACGTTATCGTTGACGTTGACGTTATCGTTATCGTTGACGTTCCAGCCATGGCTGGCTGGGCCTTTTTACTCTATTTTCATTAACAGTAGGCCGATGGCAATCCAGATAATTTCACGCACGCGACAGATAATGCTGACAAATAATCCTGTGGCTCCCGAAAGCCCCAATGCTGCAATGGAGAGCATGAAGCCGCTTTCCTGAACGCCCAACTGTAGGGGCAGGAAGCCTATGAGGTTGGCAAAGAGGGAGGTGAAGGCCAGAATGAGTATGCTGTGCAGGAAGGTAAGGGTGTAGCCCTCGACGCCTCCGCCGCAGTTGATGCCGATGCACAGGAGCATGAACATAATCTCGAGGCTCTGTACGATGCGTGAGAGGTATTCCAGTAGGAAGCTGCTATAAAACGCTTTTTTGTCCTGCTTATGCAGGGCTGCTATCTGACGGTCGACGTTCTGCAGGGCTTCTGAATGCTTCTCTAAAAAACGCTGGCTCCAACCCTTAAGGCCGGGTATCTTGCCAATTAGACGGAGGGTCTTAATGACCAAGCCGTTTTTGTAACCACGTGAGAATAGATAGAAAGCAATGAGGCAGAAAACGAAGGCAATGCCAAGAAGGGTGCCATATAGGGGGGTAAGCTTCACATCGGGGTCGCCATACGCAACAAGTCCCAACCATAGGAAGATGCTGGTGAACCAAAGCCAGAAGTGGGCAAAGATGTGCATCATGGCATAGAGAATGACGCTGGAGGTGGCCTCTTGCTTGTTGATGTCGCGGGAAAGCTCCATAATGCGGTAAGGTTCGCCTCCTAAACCGCCTACGGGTGTGGCATAGTTGAGGGCATAACCAGTTATGGTAAGTTTGAAGATGCGCCAGAAACTGACTTTGTCGGCATCCTTGCTGTTGCCACGTATAACCTGACGCCATGAGAGGGCATTGATGCCGTAAACGAGGAACCATACGCCCACAATGGCTATCATCCAGTAACCAGTATGGCAGATGTATTGCCATAGCTCTTGGAAGCTGACTTTGAAGGTGAATATCATCCCCACCACAAAGACAACTCCAACAAGGAAGAGGAGGTTATTGACGCGTTTTTTTGTCCACTGCATAATTTTTAATTGAAATTAAAAATAACGTCAACGATAACGTCAACGTCAACAATTCGTTATTACTTGTTATTGCTTTGTATTGATGCGATTAAGCCAGTTAATTGTTTTTGAATGTTTGTAAGGTTGTTTGTCAACTGGCAAAAATGCTCTTCTGATATGTATCTTAGGTTTTTTGAAATGAGGAGTTGAGTCTCTACTTCATTGGCAGAACCTAATGATTGGTCAAGAAAATGTGCAAAATCAGCGTCCGTAGGTCTACCTGCCCCCTCGGCAATATTTGACGAGATACTGACTACTGCACGCTGTAGTTGGTCGCACAGGCCTTTTTTCTCAAACCAGGGTAATTTGGATGTTGTATTATATACTAGAGTAGCTAAATCTACGGCATCTTGCCACACTTTATAGTTATGAAAATTTCTTGCCGACTGTTGCATGTTGACGTTATCGTTGACGTTATCGTTATAATCTATCTGCTACTCGTTTGCAGAAACCTTCGTGACGATGTCTTATCCAACGGCAGAAAATTTCCATGCAGGTAACCTCGAATACAATAAAGTAAACGGATGGGAGGTCAATGAGACAGAATAGGATGAAGAATGCGGTGCGGAAGTTAAAGGTAAGCATACCGTTGTACTTCATCAGCTTCAGAGATTCGGAATGAAGCTCCTCGCGTACCTCTGCGGGCATATTATTGGCAGCACCGAATTTTTCCTTCATAACACGCAGCAGACGCTGGAACTGCGGGGTAGCCTTCTCCTGCTGACGGGTGTATGAGATGTATGATTTCTGGAATAACTTCCACACACGGTTTCCCTCCGTGGGAGTTGCATCGTATTCCTTTTGCAGCTGCTCGGAGTTGTTCAGTTCGCTGCCTTTCTCGCCTTTCAGGAAGAATAGGTGTGCCTGAATGTAATAGTCGGCTATGCGTTGCTGTCCGCTCATACTATAGAAGCCAGAAATAAGCACAAAGACGAAAAGGATGCATGTGGCTATAAGCGCATTGGTGGGTGTGTCCGTTATGCCGAAGAAATTGAATTCCAGACTGTGATGACAATAGAAACGATAGGTGAGGGCAATGTAGATAGGCACAAACCATGTGGGGCCTGCCAACCCGTCAAGAATTCGACCCATACGTGAAGACTTGCCTGTCATACGAGCCAACTGTCCGTCGGTACAATCGTACACATCAGCCCAAATGAGCAGGAAGATAGCCAGCAGATTATACCAAAGGCCGCTCATTCCCTCGTAATAATAACAACCGTGGGCAAAGAAGATACAACTTGCAGCCCCGATAATCATGGAAAGTATGGTGACTGTGTTGGGATGAATGTCAAATTTTGCGAACCCAAGTGCGCAATAGTATGCCAGGGGGCGGACAACGCGGATGTCCAACCAATCGTCGGTTTCAGATGATTTTAATGTTGATAATACTTTTTCTTTCATATTTCCTGACCAATGTCGTTTTTCAGCCTGCAAAATTACGCCAAAAAAACCAGATAGCAAAATAATCGGGAAAAGTATTTTGTTATCCCGCTATTTCTGCGTACCTTTGCACCAATAAACACAAAAGAAAGAAAAGTTCTAAATAGAATATGAATTATCTGGATAGAAATGAATTTAACTTCCAACCGTCTGAGAAGGTGGTTGAAGCCATAAAAAACTTTAAACCTGAAACGCTTTGTTTTTATACCCGAATCTATGATCAGGGTAAAAAGAGCGTGATATCTGTTCGTCTTTCTGAAATCTACCATGTACCCGAGGAGCAGGTGCTGCTGGGTTATGGTGGCGAAGAGATGTTGAAGAACGCTATTCACTACTTCCTGATGGAGGGTGATAATAAGACTATTCTAATCCCTGAATTCTCTTGGTGGTATTATAACCGTGTAGCAGGTGAGTGTGGCGGAAACTTTGAGATGTATCCCTTACATGAGACGGGTGACACCTTTGCTTATGATGTAGATGAGGTGATAGAATATACCAACCGTGTTCATCCCCGTATGCTGTTGCTGGCTTCGCCCAACAATCCTACAGGTAACAGTCTGAGCAGTGAGGAGATTGGCAAGATTATGGAAAATATTCCTGCTGATACTATGGTATTGGTGGATGAGGCTTACGCAAGCTTTATAACAACAGATACCGACTACATAGCTCCTTTGGTGAATAAATACAATAACCTTATTATCTCACGTACACTCTCTAAGTTCTACGGTTTGCCGGGTCTGCGTGTGGGCTTTGCTTTCATCGGTGCCGGACACGATCAGTTCCTATCATACTGTAACAAGTATCTGGGCTATAACCGTTTCTCAGAGGCTGTTGCCCTTGCTGCGTTGGAGAGTGACGAGCACTACCGTCGTGTGGCAGATGATATGGAGTGGGACCGTCAGCTCTTTAAGAAAGAATTGGGAAATCTTCCCGGTTTTAAGGTGTACAAGAGTGTGGCCAACTTTATCCTTATCAAGTATCCTGTAGAAATCAAGGAAGCCCTGCAGAAGGCTCTGGCTGATCAGAACTATAAGATCAAGTACATGACGGACAAGGGGCTGGAGGACTGTCTGCGTATCACATTGGGTAGAAAAGAGCAGATTCAGGTGGTGGTAGATACCATCAAGAAGGTTTACCAGAACAAATAAGCATTAAGTTTAGATATTAATGAAAGCAATTATACTGGCAGCGGGCATGGCTTCAAGGCTACGCCCGCTTACTCTTACCACTCCCAAGAGCCTGTTGAAGGTAGGTGAACGTTCTCTTCTGCAGCGTAGTATGGATGCCCTTATAGCCAATGGCGTAACGGAATTCTGTATTGTTACAGGTTATCTGCATGACATGATAGAGGATTTTGTGAAGGAACAGTATGCCGATAGCATCCAGGTTACCTTTATATATAATAAGGTGTATGAGACAACCAACAATATCTATTCGCTGTGGCTGGCCCGTCCCTTTGCTGAAGGACAGGAAGTGCTGCTGTTGGATAGCGATTTGCTTTACGATCCTCAGATTGTGACCCGCGTGCTAGCTACTGACGCTCCCAATGTACTTACACTTATCAGGCATGAGTTGGGAGAGGAAGAGATGAAGGTGGTAACTGATGCCCAGGGTAGCATTAAGGAAATAAGTAAGACCTGTAATCCTGCCGAAGCTGCTGGAGAGAGTTTAGGTATCGAGAAGATGGGTAAGGACTATACGAAGGCCTTGTATAGGGAGTTGGAATCCATGATGAACGAGGAGCATCTGGAGAATGTCTTCTACGAGCGTGCCTTTGAACGTCTTATCCCTCAGGGACATACTTATCAGGTGCTGGATGTTACGGAACTCTTCTCCTGTGAGTTGGATACCATAGAGGACTTCGAGAATGCCAAGGCGAAGATTCCTGCAAATTTGTTTTGAAGAAGTTAAAGAAGAAGTTATAAAAGGGAGTTAAAAAGGAAGTTAACTCACTTCGTTCGCGGACGATAGTTATAAGAAAGCGGGTGATTCTCAAAATCATCCGCTTTCTTATTTATTCTAAATTTTGACCTACGGTCGAGCCTGCTCACGCTCAGAAGAGTCAAAGCAAGCTTTACTCTTCTCTTGCTCAATCTCAGCCTTCAAGTCTCAATTGCTGCAATGCCGCCTCAATTCTCAATTATTTCAGAGAATTGATGGTTTCCTGCAGAGCAGCAATCTTGCTTTCTGCATCAGAAAGTTTCTTGCGCTCTAATTCTACTACCTGGGCAGGAGCATTCTGAACGAAGCGTTCGTTGCTAAGCTTCTTCTGAATGCCCATCATGAAGCCTTGCAAACGCTTAATCTCAGTTTCGGCCTTCTCAATCTCTGCAGCAGCATCTATCAGGTTGCCCAGAGGTACGGCATATTCTTCTGTACCAATGAGGAAGGACTGCGTGCCTTCACTCTTTTTCTCTACAGCGGCAATTTCTGAGAGGCCTGCCAACTTCATAATAGTATCCGCCCATGTGGTATTGTCAACACCTGCAGGAGCCTCCAACTTCAGAGGTTCACGGGGTGAGATGTTCTTGCTCTGACGGATGGCACGTACACCAGAGATAACCTGCTTAGCATGCTCGAACTGAGCAATGAGTTGGGCATCAGCCTCGGATGGAGCAGCAAGCTCTAACGTGCTGACCATGATGCTTTCTCCCTCCTTGCGTTCAGCAATATGCTGGTACAGCTCTTCTGTGATGAAAGGCATGAAGGGGTGAATAATCTTCATCAACTGCTCGAAGATGTCCAGTGTTGCCTGTAGCGTGGCAGCATCTATGGGAGCCTGATAAGCAGGCTTAATCATCTCCAGATACCAGCCAGAGAACTCGTCGGTAAAGAGCTTGAAGGCAGCCATCAGTGCCTCGTTGAGGCGGTATTTGCTGTATAGGTCGTTGATTTCTGCTGCAGCTGTGCGAATGGTAGCCTGCATCCATGCGATAGCCTTCTGGTTAGCCTCTGGTTGTGAAATATCAGCTTTTTCCCATCCCTTAACCAAACGGAAGGCATTCCAGATCTTGTTACAGAAAGCAGCACCCTGTTGACAGAGGTCTTCCTTGAAGAGAATGTCGTTTCCGGCGGGAGCGGCAAGGAGCATACCCATACGTACACCGTCTGCTCCATACTTCTCGATGAGGCCTATGGGGTCGGGACTATTGCCAAGACTCTTGGACATCTTACGACCGATCTCATCGCGCACAATACCTGTGAAATATACATTGCGGAAGGGAACATCCTTCAGGTATTCCTCTCCCGCCATAATCATACGGGCAACCCAGAAGAAGATAATATCCGGACCCGTTACAAGAACGCTGGTCGGGTAGTAGTAGTTAATCTCTTCGTTGCCGGGATTGTTGATGCCGTCAAACAGAGAGATAGGCCAGAGCCAACTGGAGAACCAGGTGTCAAGCGCATCCTCGTCCTGATGGAGCATATCGATGGTGATGTCCTTACCATACTTCTCCTGCGCCTTCTGCAGGGCTTCTTCCTTGGTAAGGGCTACCACGAAACGCTCTTCCTCCCCCTCGGGGGAGGTTGTTATGAACCATGCAGGAATACGGTGTCCCCACCATAACTGACGAGAGATACACCAGTCCTGGATATTCTCCAACCAATTGCGGTAAGTAGTAACGTACTTGGTGGGATAGAACTTAATCTTACCCTCGAGTACAGGAGGAAGTGCGATGTCTGCCATGTGCTTCATAGAGAGGAACCACTGCTTGCAGAGGCGAGGCTCTACGGCAGTATCCTGATTACGCTCGCTGTAACCGACCTTGTTCTCGTAGTCTTCGATTTTCTCCATCAAGCCGGCTTCCTGCAGGTCTTTGGTTATCTGCTTACGAACATCCATACGGTCCATACCTACATAGAGTGGACTCTGATCGGAGATGGTGCCGTCCGGATTAAAGATATCTATGGTTTCCAGGTTGTGAGTCTTACCTAACTGGTAGTCGTTAACATCATGTGCAGGGGTAACCTTCAGACAGCCTGTACCGAATTCTACATCTACGTAACGGTCCTCAATAACGGGGATAACCCTGTTTACCAATGGAACGATTACCTTGTGGCCGCGTAGCCACTGGTTCTTGGGGTCTTTGGGGTTGATACACATAGCTGTATCGCCCATAATAGTCTCAGGACGTGTGGTAGCAACTACAGCGTAATAACCTTTGCTGTCTTTGTGAACGATATTGCCTGCAGCTTCAAGGTCCTTAACGTCCGTAAGGTCTTTAAGGTCCTGAACATAGTACTTCAAATGGAACAGATGGCTCTTTTCATCGCGATAGATAACCTCCTCGGTAGAAAGTACTGTCTGTGCCTTGGGATCCCAGTTTACCATACGCAGTCCGCGATAGATGAGTCCCTTATCGTAGAGGTCACAGAATACTTTCAGCACTGATTCGCTACGAAGTTCATCCATTGTGAAAGCTGTACGGTCCCAGTCACAGGAAGCACCCAATCTACGAAGCTGCTTCAGGATAATCCCTCCGTGCTCATGTGTCCAGTCCCAGGCATGTTCCAGGAACTGCTCACGTGTGAGGTCGCGTTTCTTGATACCCTGTGCGGCCAGTTTGTTTACCACCTTAGCCTCTGTAGCAATAGAGGCATGGTCGGTACCGGGTACCCAGCAGGCATTCCTGCCATCTAGACGTGCCTTGCGTACAAGGATGTCCTGAATGGTGTTGTTCAGCATGTGGCCCATGTGAAGCACACCTGTAACGTTTGGTGGGGGGATGACTATAGTGTAGGGTTCTCGACCGTCAGGTTTACTGCTGAATAATTTGTGGTCCAACCAGTACTGGTACCACTTGGCTTCTACCTCGTTAGGAGCATATTTAGTTGCTAATTCCATAATTTGTTTAATTCATGATTTACAAATCGGGTGCAAAGATAACAAAAAAAAATGAATAATGAATTGTGGATTATGAATTAAATGACTATCTTTGTTGTCAATTAAGGAAAACAAAGAAAGATGCATTCAAAAGAAGAGAAACAGGCAGCATTCGGCAGATTGCTGGATGTGATGGACGACCTGAGGGAGAAATGTCCTTGGGACAGGAAACAGACGTATGAGAGTTTACGCCCCAATACAATAGAAGAAACCTTCGAACTTTGTGATGCTTTGTTGAAGCACGACGAAAAGAATATCTGTAAGGAGTTGGGTGATGTATTGCTACATGTGGTGTTCTACGCTAAGATAGGCAGTGAGGGCGAGTCATTTGATATTGCCGATGTCTGCAATAATCTTTGCGACAAGCTGATATTCCGGCATCCGCATGTTTATGGTGATGCTGTTGCCAAGACTGCAGGTGATGTGGTGGAGAATTGGGAGAAGATAAAGCAGCGTGAGAAGGATGGAAACAAAACTGTTCTCTCCGGTGTTCCTGATGCGCTGCCATCGTTGATAAAAGCTTATCGTATCCAAGACAAGGCAAGGAACGTTGGCTTCGACTGGGATAAGAAAGAAGATGTGTGGCAGAAAGTGCATGAGGAACTGGAAGAGTTGGAGGCAGAACTCAGACAGGAAGATAATAAGGAGAAACAAACGGCAGAGTTGGGAGATTTCCTGTTCAGTGTTATCAATGCTGCCCGTCTGTATCATCTGAACCCCGACAACGCCTTGGAACATACCAATCAGAAGTTTATCCGTCGTTTTAACTATGTAGAGCAGAAAGCCAAGGAGATGGGTTTGCAGTTGCAGCAAATGACATTGGCTCAGATGGATGAATTCTGGAACGAGGCCAAGACGTTTGAGAATCAGTCATAAAATACAAGAGAGCGTGTCTGTTCGACACACCCTCTTCTCTTCATAATTTAACTTGAATGATTGGTTGGTAAAAAAGCGATGAGGCCAAGCCTGTTATTTCTTGTGATGGTTATCATTCCTTCTTCTTTGGTCGAATTGTCTCAGCATCATGCGATGATAGATGTCTTCGGCTAACATAGCTTTATAGACTTTCTGCGCAGGAACAGCCTTTGACAATTTCTTGTAATAATTTTCCTGTACCTGAGCCATTTTTGTGTTAAGCTCGCAAATCTGTTGAATCTTATTTGAATACTCTTTTTCTGTGGGACTTACATCCTTGGGAATTCTCTTCAGCGTGAAAATTTCTTTCTGTAATTTGCGCTGTTCTTCTTTCATCTGATGAAAAATAGGGAAAAAAGATTGTGCTTCTGTGCTGGTAAATTCTGCTTTCTTGGTAATGAATTCTTCCAGTTTGGCACGGAATTCTTCTGGGTTAAATTTCCATCTCTCATGTTGGGCCATGGTACAGAGACTTGCACACAACTGAATAGTGATAAGAATAAATATTTTTTTCATGTTTGTTTATTCTGCCTCCGTCAGATAGGTTGCAATTTCCATATTGTTAATCATGCTATAGTCAAGTGCGTCCTCGATGTACTGACTATTGTCAGCTTCGAGTGGTAGGCTTTGCTGTCTGAGACCATTCATAAGGAATGTTGTGCTTAGAACACATCCTGCCAGCATTGCGGCAATGCTCCAACGTATTATCCTCCTATGCCTTCTTTGACGCTCTATGCGCTTCATCATACGCTGAGGAAATTCATTGAAGTAGTTATTTGGAACACGAAAAGGATTCTCGTTCCCAAATTTATCCATTATAATTTTTTCCTCATTCATTGTTTCGCTCATTTTGCTTATCTGTTAATATGATGTGTTAAAGTTGAAATGGTTTAATCGTTTTGTTGAAAAAAATCAGTTATTTTTTTTACAGCATGATGATATGACGCTTTCAGGGCTCCTATACTGGTTCCCAGTATCTGGCTCATGTCTTCATATTTCATCTCTTGGAAGTATTTCATGTTGAATACGGCCTTTTGTTTGTCTGGCAGACGGTCTATTGCTTCCTGGAAAAGTGCCTGTGTCTCGTCTCCGTCAAAATAGGGGTCTGCAAGAAGTTGACTCGAGAGAAAATCATCAGTCCCCGAAGTAATGTCTGTACTTCTTTTTTTCTTCTCGAGGAAACTCAGAGACTCGTTAATTGCAATACGGAAAAACCATGTGCTGATTTTGGATTCTGCACGAAAATCATCCAATGCCATCCACGCTTTAAGGAATGTATTTTGCATCACGTCATCTGCGTCTTCATGAGTAAGAACAAGCCTGCGAATTTGCCAATAAAGAATCTCTTGATACTCGTGTACCAAGGTGTTAAAGGCTTTTTCTCTTTGTGAATCGTCTTTTAACTGGGCTATGATGCGTGCTTCGTCAATCATCTCTCAATTATTAGACATAGAAAAGGGACTTTGGTTTAAAACTCATCCAAAGTTTTTTCTATGATTGTATCGTAGTGATAGTTGTCAGGGTGTTCTTCCAACACGCCTTCGGTATTTGGATAGAGCGTATAGTAATCCAGGAAAACAGTGAAATTGGTATTAATGGGATAGACTTTGTGCTTGGGACTTTCCACCGTCTGTGGATTGTCTGCCCTATATTTTTTGCCCCATTGTGTCAGAGGTGCTTTGCCTATCTCCATACGAATCTTGTCTTGCTGAATACTGTCTGTATTCTCTGTGATAAAGAATGCAAGGTCTAATGGCTTTTCCAGACGGATACATCCGTGACTGACAGCTCTGGTCTTAAGCCTGAATGCAGATGGATTGTTTGTGTCGTGAAGATAAACGGAAAACTCGTTAGGAAAACGGAATATAACACGTCCCAAGGAGTTCCCTCCGCCATTCTCCTGTCTGACAACATAGTTCCCGCTGTTCAGTTGGGAGGCACTTAACGTCAAAGGGTTAATGGTTTGCCGGGTGCTCTTTTCGATAATTGTGTATCGGTGACGGTTGAAATAAGAGGTGTCGCCTGCATGAATTGGAGCAATCTCATGGCGAATAATACTGGGAGGTATGTTCCAATAGGGATTCAATTCCAGTTTTGTTATCTTGCTAACCAGTAGCGGTGACTTATGTGCAATGGATCCTCCGCAAATACGCATTCTCAGGGTGCTGTCTTGCCCTTCATTAACGGCTGTGAGCTCAAAGCCTGCCAGATTTACCCAGACATATTTTCCCTTGGGGCGGGGATAACGCCATCTGGCTCTTTCCATATTTATTCGTGCCAGTCGGGCCCGTTCTTCATTCCTGTTTTTCTTTGCTGCAAGATAATCTTGCTTCAGCGTCTTGAATAGAGGTATTTGGGGGGATACCTCAGTCAGGAAGTTGCCTAAGTCTCCTGCTTGTGCCTCTTGGAGGGCGTGCAGATAGAAGCTGTCTGTTGCAACCTCAGTGTGAATGCCAAAGTGAAAACGCTGTGAAGCCTCTGGGTATGATTTCTCAGATTCTATGTTGTTCAGAATATGAGATGGCAATGTATAACCGAACCTTTGTCCTGCGGCATATCTTAGGAATGCTTTTGTAAGTTGGAATTCCAGCCGTCCCATCAGTTTGTTTACGTCCTCCATGTTTCCTCCTCTTTCCCTTAACTCCTGTAAATCTCTCTCTATTTTGGAAACAGAGAAATTAGACGGCTTCAGTCCTTCTTCTTCAACTTTATTCAGGTATGAAAGCAATGTGTCTGCATTTTTACCGATGCCGTTTCTGGTAATCCAGATAAAATGTCCCATTTTCCGATAGTATTTTTTTGTGAAGGCATCTGAATACATTTTGGTTCCCTCCTGTGTGAAATGTTCTATTTCGTTTCGTATATGCCTACTCTTCAGACTGTATTCGGGAAGTATCCAGTCTTGGATGTCTTGCATGAAAACAAACTGCTCTTGCTTGCCATTTTCCTGGCAAGATATAAGTGTTGCGATAAGGAGGATGAATAGTAGCTTATGGGAAAGGGCTTTCATCGAATAGAAATCTTACGTACTACCTTTCCTATTTTAACCAGGTAGCAACCCTTAGGCAAGTTGGCAGAATAAGTTTTTCCGGAAGTGTCTGTTTTTATGGTAGCCACTTTAGTGCCAGTAAGATTAAAAATCTCTATATCCTCGCCATTGGCTCCAGTAACCTTAACAGTATTTCCGCTTGCAACAATAGTAATAGCAGAAACGCTAGTCTCAATGCCATCATTATCTGTCATTTCCGTTGCGAATACTGGGGTAAAAACCAGCATCAAAGGCAATATTATGAATAGAAACTTTTTCATATTCTGCTCAATCTTAACGCAAAGTTATTGCTTTTATTTTATTGCCACAAGTAATTTTGCTAAAAAATGACACTTTTTGCTTTTTTTTTCTATATTTTAATGTTTAACCCCTCGAAAGCGAGGCATGTTTGAGGAAAAATGGTTGTTGCTTCTGCCAATAAAGCCTTTTCGTCGTTTACTCTGGCGCTGAAGTGTCCAATGCACAAATTACCCACGTGTGATTCTTTGGCTATAGTCGCTGCCTGAGAAGCAGTTGAGTGCATGGTTTCCTGTGCCCGTTTCTGAAATTCGTCGGGGTAAGTGGCTTCGTGGTATAGCAGGGTAACATCCTGTAGTACTTCACTCAGCTTCGGTTGGAAGGCTGTGTCTGAGCAGTAAGCGTATGAACGTGGTTTGGCTGCAGGTGTTACCAATCTGTCGTTGGGGATGAGTGTTCCGTCTTCCGTTGTCCAGGCTGCACCTGCTTTGATGTTGTTAATCTGCGAGAACGGAATATTAAAGGCTTCTATCATCTCTCGCTTGATGTGAGGCAATGAAGGTGTTTCCCTGAAAAGGAATCCCGAGCAAGGAATCCTGTGTTGAAGAGGAATACTCCAGACTTTTACGCTGCGGTCTGTATATATTACATTATGTACGCGCGTATCAATGGGATGGAAGATGACCTGAAACGTCATTCCTTCGCAATAAATTTTAAGGATGGTGTCCAGATATTCCTGCAGTTGCTGTGGACCATGAATATGCAACTCGGCAGTCCTGCCCAACAGGGCCATCGTACTGATTAGTCCAGGTAACCCAAAAACGTGGTCGCCATGATTATGGGAAATGAAGATATGACCTATGCGGGCCATAGGCAAACGCATTCTTTGCATCTGAGTCTGAGCTCCTTCCCCACAGTCTATCATGTAGTATTTACCTCTGATATTTACAATCTGGGAGGTGGGCATATGCCTGAGTGTTGGCTTTGCTGATCCGCATCCTAATATATTGACTTCAAATATCTCCATTCTTTATTACCTTTTTATATTAGAAAAGGGACAGCCTTCTGCTGCCCCTTTTAATTATGATTTGCAGGTTTTGCAAGTATTATTCGCCAGCCTGCATTTTAGCCTTCAAAGCTGCTAAAGCATCCAAGTCACCCAATGTTGTGCTGGCAGCCTGGTTTTGAATTGCGGGAGCTTCCTCCTTGCGAGTAGTTGTACGCTTGGTCGCTTTCTTTGCTTCGCGAGCTTCTGCCCGCTGAGCATCTTCGTAGATGCGGCTGTGGCTCAGGATAATGCGCTTGCTCTCTTTGTTGAACTCGATTACCTTGAACTGGAGTTTCTCGTTCAACTGTGCCTGGCTGCCGTCTTCCTTAACAAGGTGTTTGGGAGTTGCAAAGCCCTCTACACCATACTCGAGCTGGATAACTGCACCCTTGTCGAGCATCTCAACGATAGTTCCCTCGTGGATGCTATCTTGAGTGAATACTGTCTCGAATACATCCCAGGGATTCTCCTCTAACTGCTTGTGGCCCAGAGAGAGACGGCGGTTGGTCTTGTCAATCTCCAATACGCAAACTTCGATTTCGGCACCAATCTGAGTGAACTCGCTGGGGTGCTTGATCTTCTTTGTCCAACTGAGGTCGCTGATGTGGATAAGACCGTCAACACCTTCCTCAATCTCAACAAATACACCAAAGTTGGTGAAGTTGCGAACCTTTGCAGTATGCTTGCTGCCGATAGGATATTTCTCCTCGATGTTCTCCCAAGGATCGTCCTTCAACTGCTTGATACCCAATGACATCTTGCGCTCTTCGCGATCCAGAGTCAGGATAACTGCCTCTACCTCGTCGCCAACCTTCATGAAGTCTTGAGCACTGCGAAGATGCTGGCTCCAGCTCATCTCTGATACATGGATCAGACCTTCTACGCCTGGAGCAATCTCTACGAATGCTCCGTAGTCGGCCATAACAACAACCTTACCCTTTACATGGTCGCCAACCTTCAAGTCTGCATCCAAAGCGTCCCATGGGTGAGGAGTCAACTGCTTCAAGCCAAGAGCAATGCGCTTCTTCTCGTTGTCGAAGTCCAGTATAACAACATTGATCTTCTGGTCCAGCTCAACAATTTCCTTAGGATCATTTACGCGACCCCAACTGAGGTCTGTAATGTGAATAAGACCGTCCACGCCACCCAGGTCGATGAATACACCGTACGAGGTGATATTTTTAACGGTACCCTCAAGTACCTGACCCTTCTCGAGACGACCGATGATTTCCTGTTTCTGAGCCTCCAGCTCTGCTTCAATGAGAGCCTTGTGGCTTACAACAACATTCTTGTAGTCCTGATTGATCTTGACAATCTTGAACTCCATAGTTTTGCCTACGAAGATATCGTAGTCACGGATGGGCTTAACGTCAATCTGAGAGCCGGGCAAGAAGGCCTCGATGCCGAATACATCGACAATCATACCACCCTTAGTGCGGCACTTAACGTAACCCTTAACAATTTCTTCCTTCTCCAGAGCCTCATTTACACGATCCCAGCTACGGCTTGCGCGTGCTTTCTTGTGAGAAAGAATTAACTGCCCCTTCTTGTCTTCCTGATTCTCGATGTACACTTCAACTGTGTCACCTACTTTCAGGTCGGGGTTGTAACGGAATTCGCTTGCAGGTATGATACCATCGCTCTTAAAGCCGATGTTAACTACTACTTCACGCTTGTTCATCGCGATTACAGTTCCATCAACTACGTCGTGGTCATTTACCTTGTTCAAAGAGCCATTATAGGCCTCTTCTTGAGCCTCGCGGCTTGCTTCAACTTTGTTGTCACCATTGGCGTATGCTTCCCAATCGAAGTCTTCCAGTGGCGCAACGTTTTTCAAATCTGCCATACAGATTAATTAAATGTTAATACTAATGTTAATAAACGCGGGCACAAAGGTACAATATTTTTTTGTCATGCCAAGCTTTTCTTATGTTTTTTTTCAAATATATATATAATATAATGTATAGGAGCCGAGAAGAATACTTTTTTTTCAAAAAAATGAAGGAAAAGCTTGGTGCGTATTGAAAAATAGTGTACCTTTGCACTCGCAAATCGGAAATGGCTATGCCGAGCGGGGTTTTTAAAAGGTCTTCCGAAGAAGCAAGGGCGTTTAGCTCAGCTGGTTCAGAGCATCTGCCTTACAAGCAGAGGGTCGGCGGTTCGAATCCGTCAACGCCCACAATACTTTACATGGCTCCTTAGCTCAACTGAATAGAGCATTTGACTACGGATCAAAAGGTTGCAGGTTTGAATCCTGCAGGAGTCACCATCTGGCAGAGGTCAGTGGACGGGTAGGTAGGTAAGTGGTTAAAACGGGCAGACTGTAAATCTGTTGCCTCACGGCTTCGGCAGTTCGAATCTGTCCCTGCCCACGCAATGTAAGGTTTGCGGAAATAGCTCAGTTGGTAGAGCACAACCTTGCCAAGGTTGGGGTCGCGAGTTCGAGTCTCGTTTTCCGCTCGCTAGAGTAAAACGAGCTCAAGGTTTTCTTAGCGTCGAGTCTCGTTTTCCGCTCCTTTTCTTAATGGTGCGTTAGTTCAGTTTGGTTAGAATACATGCCTGTCACGCATGGGGTCACGAGTTCGAGCCTCGTACGCACCGCCTCATAGCAAAAAGTGTTTTTCATGGTATTAGATTTTTAAGGTAAGATTCAAGGTCAGTGATGATATTGAATCTTTTTTTTGTCCTTATCCTTTTTGCATCATGGCACGTTGTCCAATGACATTTAAGGACGAAACCTCACATTGTTTTTTTTCACCATTTATCTTTAATCTGACTGTTATCGGCCCAGCGGTGGTCTTTAGGGAATGACTGGCCACCCCAAGCTTTTATCTGTGTCCAAGGCTGGGGAGAATCTGTCCAGAAAGGATGGTCGGCAGGTAAACCTAAAGGCATAAGGGTCATCGAAGTCATATACAGCGAACCATTATTGGTGTACCAATCGGCAACATCCGGTTGGGAACCGCAGAATCCGATTGTAAGGAAACCACCTTCGTTGAAGTTCTCTTGCGCATCGAACATGCGGTGATGAACTTTAGTCAAAGCTGCTCGAACCTGTCCGTTGCTTAATTCCTTCGGTAAGGTCTGGTACCAAGCCATTAACGCAAGAGGCTGTAATGCGGCTAAGCGATAAACAATAGAACGGCCGAAAGCTGGGAATGTTCCCTCGGGCGAAATGAAACGCTCCAGAATTATCGCATATTTCTGGGCACGTTTCAGAGAGCGAGAATAGTATTTCTGGTAATCAATTCGCGAACTGCGCTTAGCATCCACCATTGCCTGTAAAGTCTCGAGATACATGGAATGGAAGACGTAGCTGCTGTAATAGTCGAATGCAAAATCGGGGCCGTCAGCATACCATCCGTCACCTATGTACCATTCCTCCACCTTGCGGCAGGCCATATTTACACGATACTCATCGAACTGGGCACCGGCCTTTGCCAACAGGCTCTCTATGGTTGACGAAAAGAGCAACCAATTGGAATAGGGTGGGTCAATCTTTCGAAGGGCCTGAAACTCTTTGATATATCGTTGTTTGGTTTCATTGTCGAGTGGCATCCATAAGGTGTCCCAGGCACGCAGGAAAGATTCGGCAATAAACGCTGCATCAACCAGATTCTGGCCTGACTTACCCCAGCAGAGGTAATCGGGAGATGTGGGGTCAACAGAGTTCTTGTATGCAGCTAAAGCCCATTCGCGGAGTTGCTTACGTTGCATACCCTCTTCGGTGTTATCATCGGGTAGGGTAAGCCAAGGGGCAATTCCTACCATCAGACGGCCAAAGGTTTCCATATAGACGACGCTGCGGTCGCGATTGTCGAACGAGGGCGAGAACTCCGTCTTCATATTCTTTTGCAGTTCGCCCTTAGCCATATTCTCCAATACGGGTTGTGCCATCTTGTAGGCCAACGAGCACCAGTATTGCCGGTCAGACAGTTCGACAGTCTTTGTCTTTTTGGCTTGTATCGGCATTGTCAATACAAATGCCAGAATCAAGAAAGAAGAAAGTGTCCTCATTGTGTTTACCAGTGTAATTGTTTTTGTTTAAGGTATCTTACGTATTCACATGCTGCCAATAGGAAAGCACCCACGCCGAAATTGGCTTGAGAGTTGGCATCTACAGTCTGGCCGGGAATGGCCCGTTCTCCGATTGGTTGTACATAACCCACTTTCCCGTCATCTTGTAAGGCTATGGTTGCCAAGTAGTTCCATGCACTTTGGATAGTGGGCATGAACTCTTTTTTAGGCAGATAGCCGTGGTTCACTCCCCAAAGAAGTCCGTAACAGAAGAAGGCAGTTCCACTGGTTTCGTAACCGGGGGCCTGGTCGGGGTCCATCATAGAACGAGTCCAATGTCCTTCTGGTTGTTGCAACTCTTTTACTGCTCGCGCCAGTTTTACATATTTCTCCATGAAGAAGGGCTGACGCACGTATGTTTCTGGCATATCATCCAGCACTTTGGCCAGTCCTGCCAGAACCCATCCGTCGCCGCGAGCCCAAAAGTCCTTCTTCCCGTTTGCTGTCTTGTGCTTAGGATACACATATTTACCGTCTCGGAAGTAGAGGTTTGTTTCCTTGTCGAGCATAATGCTATCAGAATAGAGCAGGTTCTCGTACAGTTTATTCAGGTATTTAACATCGCCTGTCAACCGATACATCTTTGTCATCACAGGCATTACCATATATAGTGCATCTGCCCACCACCAATAGTCGTGTGCCTCGGAGTCGGCCTCGTAGTTCATTACTTCTATGGCCCGATAAATCTTTTTCTCTTCCGGTCCTAAATAAAAGAGGTCGATATATGTTTGAAAGCAAATCTGCCAGTCGCCAAAAAGAACGTAATCCTGTCCCTCGCCGTAGTTCTTGTATTTCCATTTTGCTGGGTCCGCTTCAGTAGCACCTTTCCATTGGTTATGTTCTGCCCAGCGAATACTATAGTCCAGCATTTTCTGATCCTGTAGGAGTTTGTAAACCTCCATATTGCCTGTGTGGTAGGCGGCATTGTCCCAGAAGGAGCGGACTTCTGCAGGATTATTAGCCTGCCAGTAGGTATTAGTTTTCCTGATAAGATCCTTTACTTCGTTAACTCTCCATTTTTTTGCCTGAAGTGATGTGGAGCACAACAAGCAGGCTATCAACATTATTATTTTCATGTTTCTTTTGCGTGGTTTAAGGATTGTCGTTTTCATATTTTTCTGCAAAGTTACAAAAAAGATTGTAAAAAAACAACGGATTTGATAGGATTAACGCAATTTGACCTAATGAGTGTAATACTTTTGTGTCGAAAAACAGTAGAAAAAAAAGAGCCTTCAGGACGAAGACTCTCACTTAAAAATCTTGGATTCTCTGAGGTGCCTGGCGGATTCGAACCGCCGTGCACGGTTTTGCAGACCGGTGACTAAGCCACTCATCCAAGGCACCATTTACTTAAACATGATGCAAAGGTACAATGTTTGTTGCAATTTACCAAATGTTGCATCATCTTTTTTACTCATTGTAAGATGTCGGGGTGACCCGACTCGAACGGGCGACCACCTGGTCCCAAACCAGGTGCGCTACCAACTGCGCTACACCCCGAATCTTCCCACGCTCTCGTGAAAAGCGATGCAAAGGTACTTCTTTATTTTCAATTGTGCAAGAAACTTTGTCTTTTTTTACACTTTTTGCATTGTAATGGCATTTTCTTCAAAATATAATAAGGTATATGAGAATTTCTCTGTATTTTTGCATGTAAAATGATTGTAATAACATTAAAGGATTAACAACAAATCAACTTACAAATATCAAAATGAAAAAGTACAATTTTAATGCTGGTCCATCTATTCTTCCTCGTGAAGTGATGGAGGCAACCGCTGCTGCTTGCCTTGAGTTTGAAGGAAGCGGCTTGTCTTTAATGGAAACGAGTCATCGTGCAAAGAATTTCCAACCTATTGTTGATGAGGCTGTTGCTCTGTTTAAAGAGTTGTTGGATATCCCCGAGGGTTATAGCGTAATCTTCCTTGGTGGTGGTGCCAGTTTGGAGTTCTGTATGATTCCTTACAACTTCCTCGAGAAGAAAGCTGCTTATCTGAATACCGGTGTTTGGGCAACTAAAGCCGAGAAGGAGGCGAAGTTGTTTGGCGAAGTTGTGGAAGTTGCTTCAAGCAAGGATAAGAACTTTACTTATATTCCAAAGAACTTTGAGATTCCTACAGATGCTGATTACCTGCATATTACCAGCAACAATACAATATATGGTACAGAATTGCGTAAGGATTTGGATTCTCCTATTCCTGTTATTGCAGATATGAGTAGTGATATCTTCTCTCGCCCTGTAGATGTAAGCAAATATGGTATGATTTATGGTGGTGCACAAAAGAACCTTTCTATGGCAGGTGTTACTTTCGTTGTTGTGAAGGAAGATCTGTTAGGTAAAGTAAGCCGTCCCATTCCTACTATGTTGGACTATCGTACTCATATCAAGAAAGGCAGTATGTTCAATACTCCTCCAACAGTTCCTATCTATTGTGCTCTTCAGAATCTAAAGTGGATTAAGAAGCAGGGTGGTGTAGAAGCTATGGCTAAGTTGGCTCAGCAACGAGCAGAGATTGTTTATGGTGAAATCGACCGCAACAAATTGTTCGTTGGTACGGCCGAGGAGGATAGCCGTTCTCTGATGAATCTGACATTTGTCTTGAAGCCTGAATATGAGGATTTACAGGATGAGTTCATGGCCTTTGCAACAGAGAAGGGTATGGTTGGTGTGAAGGGTCATCGTGATGTTGGAGGTTTCCGTGCCAGCTGCTACAATGCAATGACCATTGAAGGTTGCCAGGCTCTGGTTGCTTGCATGAAGGAATTTGAGGCTAAACATTAATTGGTTTACTGTTTAATAGATTAAATACATGAAAGTATTAGTTGCAACAGAGAAACCATTCAGCAAGATTGCTGTAGATGGTATTAAGGCAGTAACAGATGCTGCCGGATATGAGTTAGTATTGTTAGAGAAATATACCGAGAAAAAGCAGTTTCTGGATGCTGTAGCTGATGTAGATGCATTGATTATCCGTTCAGATAAGGTTGATGCAGAGGTACTGGACGCTGCCAAGAATCTGAAAATTGTTGTACGTGCCGGTGCCGGTTATGACAATATTGACCTTGCTGCTGCTACCGCTCACAATGTAGTAGCAATGAATACTCCTGGTCAGAATGCTAACAGCGTAGCCGAACTGGTATTCGGCCTTTTGGTTTATGGCGTTCGTAACTTCTTTAACGGAACCAGTGGTACTGAGTTGCTGGGTAAGAAGTTGGGTATCTTGGCATTTGGTAATGTAGGCCGGAATGTGGCACGTATAGCTAAAGGTTTCGGCATGGAGGTTGTTGCATACGATGCATTCTGCCCTGCAGAGGCTATCGAGGCTGCGGGTGTAAAAGCTGCGAAGAATCAGGAAGAGCTCTTTGAAACTTGTGATATTGTGTCTCTTCACATTCCTGCAACTCCTGAGACCAAGCAGAGTATTAACTACGATTTGGTGGGTAAACTGAAGAAGGGTGGTATTCTTGTCAATACAGCCCGTAAGGAAGTTATCGACGAACCAGGTCTTATCAAGTTGATGGAGGAACGTACCGACCTGAAGTATATTACTGATATCAAACCCGATGCAGATGCTGAGTTTGCAGAAAAGTTTGCCGGCAGGTATTTTGCTACTCCCAAGAAGATGGGTGCCCAGACTGCCGAGGCAAATGTAAATGCCGGTATTGCTGCAGCCAATCAGATTGTAGGTTTCCTGCGTGATGGTATCACAAAATTTCAAGTTAATAAGTAATGGCAACAATAAAACCCTTTAAAGGATTACGTCCGCCAAAGGAACTGGTAGAGTTGGTGGAGAGCCGTCCTTATGATGTACTTGATTCCGAGGAGGCTCGTGCGGAAGCCGGAGACAACGAGAAATCTCTCTATCACATCATCAAGCCTGAGATAGACTTTCCCGTTGGTACCAGCGAATATGACGAACGTGTCTATGTTCGTGCAGCAGAGAACTTTGCCAAGTTCCAGAAGGAAGGATGGCTTGTTCAGGATGAGCAGGAGATGTATTACATCTACGCCCAGACAATGAATGGAAAGACACAGTATGGGCTGGTTGTCGCAGCTGCCGTTGAGGATTATATGAACGGTGTTATCAAGAAGCATGAATTGACTCGTCGGGACAAGGAGGAAGACCGTATGCGTCACGTACGAGTCAACGATGCCAACTTGGAGCCTGTCTTTTTTGCTTATCCTGATAATGCCACGCTTGATGCTCTGATTAAGCGAATTACAGATGGTAAGGCAGAATATGACTTCATTGCGCCTATCGACGGTTTTCGTCATCAGTTCTGGTTGGTAAAAGATGCTGCAGATATAGCAACTATTACAGATGCTTTTGCCAAGATTCCTTATCTGTACATAGCTGACGGACATCACAGAAGTGCTGCTGCAGCTCTTGTTGGAGCAGAGAAAGCAAAGAACAATCCCAATCATAAGGGCGATGAGGAGTACAATTACTTCATGGCTGTATGTTTTCCTGCCAGTCAGCTTACCATCCTTGACTACAACCGAGTTGTCAAGGATTTAAATGGGATGACTGAGGAGCAGTTCCTAGCTGCATTGTCTGAAAATTTTGCTGTTGAATGTAAAGGTACAGAACCCTATCGTGCTAAGCATCTGCATGAGTTCAGCCTTTATCTGAGTGGCAAGTGGTACAGTCTGGAATTGAAGTCTGGACTGTGTGACGAGAATGATCCTATTGGAAGCCTTGATGTAAGCATCAGCAGCGACCTGATTTTGGACAAACTGTTGGGTATTAAGGATCTGAGAAGCGACAAGCGTATTGATTTCGTAGGTGGCTTGCGAGGATTGGAAGAGTTGAAGCGTCGTGTTGACTCTGGCGAGATGA
>Ga0310695_10005553_pt1 | contig 21900 bp, 32 predicted proteins | sample RumenRJG_04DNA_FD_203882 | JGI IMG/M metagenome (GOLD analysis project Ga0310695, IMG submission 203882) | Bovine rumen microbial communities from Lethbridge, Alberta, Canada - RJG_04 (v2) (version 2) | ecosystem: Host-associated > Mammals > Digestive system > Stomach > Rumen | place: Canada...
GCGGCTGCCATATCAGTTATACAAATATAATCATCCATATCAGCTTCAGATACCGTGATAGGAATGTCCTGTACTCGTATTATTCTATTCTTTGCCATAAACTCTCCCTTCCAAATTTGTGGACGAGAATTTCGTCCGCAAAACTTGAGGTCAAAATTTTCGACCTCAAGTTTTTATATCTTGATCTATCTCATAAAATTTTTACTGTTAACCCCTCGAATTCGAGGGGTTTGAACCGGTCGAATTCGATAGCTTTAGCCCTTTTTGCTCTTCTTTACCAGTTCCTCATACTTCAGCTGGTACTCAATCAACCGTGGGATGTATTCCGGCGGAGTACGCCGCCCCGATTCCCAGTCTTCTATTGTACGAACCGGGATACCGGTATGCTTTGAAAACTCTGTTCTATTCTCACCAACACTCTCACGAAGTTCCCTTATTCTTTTTGCTATATCCATAGTTTTTACCTCCACGCACTGCCAAAGAGCAATCTCGGAATGACCATTCACCCCCTAACATACTCATATCGGCGACTTGTCATCTTTTCAAAATCTTTCCTGCCGTACAGCAGAAACAGCGTTCCGTCTTTCACAAGATATACATTGGAAGCATCCTCCGCTTCCTTGATTTCAAATCCAAGCACATCCCTATAAAACCGGATCATCTTTCCCATATCTTCAACAAGTAACCCGAAACCATCCAATCTCATAATGTCTTGTCCTCCTTTTCCCTCATGCACTCTTCAAGCGTCAATACTTCGCAGCCCTTATCCTCATAACACTTATCCGAATATCTGTCCCGGTAACTTCAGTTTTTCTTTAGGCGGAAAGCCTTTATCAAACTCATCCACATCCTCGTCCTTCACATAGTAACCCTGCGGAGTCTGATATACTCCGGTCACATCATGCAGATATCCCGGAATCAGTTCTTTACAGAGGAAGAAGGAGGAATCTGCATCTTCCGGAAGGTCATGATACCGGATACCGAACTTACTTGCATAGGCAAAGCCACTTTTACCATAAAAGTCAATATTCCCTTCAAAAAGAACAGCTCCGAAGCCCATTGCCGCCGCTTTCTCCAAAGAATAGTCCAGCAAAGCCTTTCCATAACCCTTGCGTTTCAATTCCGGGGTTATGCCGATTGGTCCCATCGTTAATACCGGTATTGTCCTACCGTCATCACCCTCGATGATCGTCTTCATAAACATATCCTGCCCGATCAGCTTACCGTCCTGTTCCATAACAAAATCCAGTTCTTTCACAAATGCCGGATCGTCCCTCAGCACATGGATCACATAATGCTCACTGCATCCCGGACGGTAAACATTCCAGAACGATTCTCTCACAAGGTTCTCAACAGCCCTATAATCCTCTTCCTTTTCCAGTCGTATCGTATATTCGTTTTTATCCATCTCATTTCCTCCGTAATTTGTGAGGCGCTTCAGCGCCTTGCCTACTTGCCGTCGCGTCCCGAAGGGACATCTCATCGGCGGCAATCCTTATGTATCTGGTGCCTTCCTCACCAACTTCCCCATTTGGACGGAACCCGCATTTTATAAGCACCCTCTGCGACGCCGAATTATCTGGATCCACTTCCGCATCAACCGCTTTTATCTCCGAATGCCGGAACGCCCATTTTAACGCCAGCTTCACTGCTTCCGTAGCGAAACCCTGTCCCCGGTATTCTTTCAGAATGCCATATCCTATCTCCGGATTACGGCCAGCTTCTATGCCTTTAAAGCATAGATCCCCGATATGCGTTCCGTCCGTTTTTTCGATCAGCCACATCGCATACCAATCCCATTCTCGAGGATGAGCAAGGCAGCCTTCCAGCATTTCTCCATACGCTTTCCTTAGATCTTCATCCTTTTCTGAAGCGATATACTTTTCCATCTGTTTCTGACTTGCAGGATAAATCCTTATGCGTTCATTTTCCATCATAATAAACTCTTCCCTCTTCCAATCAGCAATCCTTTCACAACCAGAATAACCAGACAAACGATACCCGCATACGGCTGTCTTGTTAGGATAAATGCCGCCGCACATGCTACTGACAACACCATTCCCGTCACAAGCCGATGACGGTTCCAGACCGGCTTGTCAAAATGACTGATGACAACTCCGCAGATACCGTTCAGAACAGCCACACCAATCAAAGCGGCAAACAAAGTTTTGATCCATGTACTTATGCCCGTGATCGCATACAGCGATACCGAACCCGGACTACCTGTTCCGTTTCCGAATACAGGTAGGAATAGTAGCAATACCAGAAAGATATCCAGCGTATTACAGATCAGGGATATATACTTATCCATGCACTCTTTCTTCTCATCTGCCGCCGCAGAAATGATCTCTTCCGAGCAGATCAGATCATCAATCGTCACCGAAAAGAACTTCGATATTTCCTTAAGCGAATCAAGACTTGGATAGCCTCGGCCCTGCTCCCATTTTGAGATCGCGGTTCTTGAAACAAACAGAGCCTCCGCCAGCTCTTCCTGCGTCATTGATCTGGATTTTCTTAATTCCTGTAGTTTTTCATTAAATTCCATCTTTGCTCCTGCCTATTTTCTTCGCCTTGTCCGAAATTCAAGAACGCCTTGGCGTTCTTGACGCGGCGCGTGCAGTGCGCAGCACCTTCCGCAGCACGCGCCTGCGATCCTGCCGGAGGCTTTATCACGGGCGGGGATTCCCCGACCGTGATAAAACGGCTGACCGATACAGCATATATAGCCCCGCACTTAATAATACGGATCCAATTATATCTGTCACCCAGTGTACACCTGAGATCAGCCTTCCGATCACCATAAACACTGAAAAGGTTACTACAAACACCGCACCCGCTTTTCTGATCATCGCATTTGAAACTCTCCTGTTTGCCTGAAACCAGAGTGTCGGCATTACGGATAGTACCAGTAATGTCGTTGATGACGGATAAGATGCCTCCAGCCTCCCCTCTATCAGAACAGGCCTGTAATTGATTGGAATCATCTCAAAGATCAGGTAGCAGGCTATGACCAGCACATAATAGGTACCCAATATCAGGATATCCGGATCAACCTTTAGCAGGCTCCGCCTCTTTACCAGCTGCACAAACCCCAGCGCTCCGAAGCACAGGCAAATAAAAATGGGGGCAAGTCCCAACCAGTCCGTGATCGTATAAATCGTCATGTGCACGCCGGTCAGCCGATGGAACCATACATTAAAATCAGCAAAACCGATTTTCGTTCCATTCTGCCCCACAGCCTGCACATCAACATACTGGATCAAAACAGTCCACAGGGCAAAAGCACCGATCAACCCTGCCCCTGCCAGCAGATTTCTTTTTTCCTTCATGTTCTCTTCGTCCTTTCATTATAGTATTGCCCATTGGCAATTCATACCGGCAAAAAATACCATCTGCCGATACCTCCGACTAACGAACGCATCACAACATTGTCTATTTCAAAAATATGTAGCTGCGTTCGTTAGTATGAAAGTAACAACGACACATGAAAAAGGAAAGAAACGTATCGTCACATCCGCGATACGATTCGTGTCATGCCCATAAATAAAGGCTTTTCAATCATGGAAAGAAGAACCGGTCGCCCGATCCTTCTCTTCCAGACAATGGATTCAGTTACTTCAATCTTTCTTCTTCACCGGAATCCAGATCGCGCTATGGTAATCCATCTTATCCTGTCTCCACTCCGTTCCGGTCGTTGCTAAACGCGTGCCACCGGCACGCAGCAACCTTTCTTTGATGCTGACACGATCAGTATATATGACGAGGAAGAGATCATCCTGTCATTTCCTGTTCAAATCTGTCCTATAAAGCCATACAAGCTTGAATTTAACTGCGTAAAAACTGAAGAACTGCCCGATTAAATTCATCCGGGTGTTTGCTTGCTATAAAGTGATTGCCCTTGAGAAAAACAAGCTCTGAGTCGGGAATATGCGAAGCAATTAATCTCGTGTGCTCTTTCTTTATCATATCTTTTGTTCCTGCAATAACCAGAGTCTTTGCTTTTATTTTGACAAGTTCTTCCGGCTCCACATCAGGATCGTTTACCATCAAACCGAGCATTTCTGCGTTCAATCTGGCAGAATCACTTTTTTCAGCATATTTCTTTGCAAACTTATAACCGATTTCAATAGGAATCTGCGTGAAACGTTTCACTCCCATCGGATTCAGATTCGCCCCATTCAGGATCAATCGATTTACTCTGTCCGGATACTGAATAGCAAAGATCATGGCAACATTTCCGCCGTCTGAAAAGCCAAGCAGATGTGCCCTATATATCTGATGTGCGTCCATGAAACCCAGCAGGTCTTCAGCAAATTGGCGTATGGTAAAGGGTTTATCGCCTCTCGGTGTTTTTCCGTGACCTCTGGTGTCTATTGCATATACATGATACAGGCCGGAAAACTCTTCAATTTGTCCCTGAAAATATCCGCAATCCTCTCCATTGCCATGGAGCAGAATAAGCGGTTCTCCATTCCCTGTTTCTGTAAAATAATGTTCAATGTCCATCTTTATTGCTCCATTTAATTCATCATCCTCATAAACTCCGATTATCTTTCCTCCGGTCATCATTTGCAACAAGAGAGATGGGAAATAATTCCCACAATTCTAATTTGTTGTCGTTTGGACCACGGCATCCGGCACAGGGGCCGATTTCAGCCAGTGCACGCTTGCAGATGCTGCAATCCAGCCCGCATGGGGCAATCATATCCGCAATAAACATTCCTTTCAGTCCTCCTTTCAGAAATGAACAATTCTTTTTCTTTCGCACATAAGCCCTCCTTGCCAATAATAGCTATTATAGGCAAGTCAATCATTTCGTATTTCACCATTTCTCCTCCTGCATAATTCAGTTCTTTTTCCCGCAAACCTGAATTTATTGATACACAACTTCAAACTCCTCGCAAACCACTTTTGTATGTTCATCAAATGCTTTGTGCACAGAAGCAAGTTCATTCGTCAAAAAGCTTACATGAACCATTCGCCAGTATTCCAAAGACCGATCGCCTTCTCCCTCCTTAAAAGCATGTTCATCTGAAACCTGATTGAATGCTGTCACATAAACTTTGAGTGTTTTAATAATACACACTGCTTCCTCGCTTGAATTCTGAATAACACTATAGTCCCCCACCTGCGGAAGAGGCTCATTATTTATCTGATACAGCTCATATGCGGAGCAGGTTGCCGTTTTGATTCCCTTCAGGACTAAGTCTGCCAGTTCATCCGGAGCTTCTCCGAAAGGCCATGCTTCATAAGTTCCGTAAAACCCGGATTTTTTCCATAATTCTTCTGCTGTCATATGAAAAGCTTTTCCTCCAAATTGCGATTGTCTTTGTCATATATCCTGTAATTCAAGCTGTAATCTCTATCTGATTTCCCCTCTTCTGCTGACCACAGCCATTTATAATACAAATTCCAGCTGTACATCAAATGGCTCCTCATCTGCAATCCAGGGTATTATCTCCTCAGCATGCACACATCCCAATGCCTTATACGCAGCCTGAGATTCTTTTGATGAATGAGCGGAAATGTATAGCTTTTTTGCACCATGTCCCTTTGCCGCCCCCGCTGCTTTCTCAAAAAGCTTTCTTCCAACTCCCATCCCCCTGAATGGTTCTGATACTTGAAATGTAACAAGCTGGACATACTGTCCTTTTGTTCCTAACCTTTTTGTACCAACCGTGATATATCCTATCAAATCCGTCTCTTCAAATGCCCCATAATCTATCATGTCCCCATATAGATTATTTGCTATTGCCGACGCTTCTTCTCTGCACTTATCAAGGCTCCATTCTTCCACAAATGAAATAGGCAGAAGAATCCAGTTTCCATCCACATTTCTTAGGCACTCTGTGACAACCTGATGCCTGATAAAGTTATCCAGTGAATGGGAATTAAAGTTATCTTCAGTTAGTCTCTCTATTCTTATTTCCATCCCTCAATGTCTCCTATGCTTTTCTCTTTTCTTAATTTTCTTCAATTCAAATATTCGCTGGCTCTCCGCTTCCCTTTGTTCACGGCTTCTGACTTTCCGTTCCTGTTTATTCTGCTCCAGTTGTAATTTAAGTGCCTGCTGCGATTTAATGCCTATGCCCGTCTCCAATGTCTGTTTTTTCGCATCACGCTGTGCCCTTTTAGGGTTCTTCTTCGTATCCTTTACAACCGTTGTACCATATTCATTTTGACAAGAGGTATCGTGCAGTCGAGTACCGCTTTCAGGTGTGACGGCATCCCATAGCAGTGTAGAGGGAAGCTCCATATGATCACATCGGAATCTCTGTACAGATCCAGTATTTCATTCTGATCGTCATCTATCACACAGTGTCCGCCCATATTTTTCCAGCACCCAAAGCAGCCTCTGCACGGTGATATTTTTTTATCTATAACGTTGATAATATGAACCTCATGGGCATTTCCTTTATTCAGTCCTTTCAGGAACGCATCCGTCAGTCTGAAGGTATCGCTCTTCTTTTTTGGACTTCCGTTTAATACCAGTATTTTCATCTTACACCTCTTTTTCTGTCTTCTATCTCATTACTTCAAACGCCATATCATACATATCCCGTGCATCGACAGTGTTACGTATATAATTAGGGTGATCGGGCTCATACCTTACGTATTTCTCTACTTCCTCGATAAGCGCAAGGTAAGCGACCGCGCAAGCATATCTTATTTCGGTATCCCTGTTAAGTTCTATCTTCTCCGTTGCCGTCCGGTTGTAAATCTCTATCTCTTTTTTCTTATCCGTAAGCGGAGCCTTCTGCCCCTTTCCGACAGTTATAAAATCAGCCACAGGATCACCCCAGAAGCCTCTCTCCGGATTGATCCATACAAGTTTCCCATCATCATAAAGAACATTGCTATCCCACAGATCAAAATTCACCATACGGCAGGGAGCCTTCCTCAGAACGTCCTCATGCCTGTCAATAAGCCTGATGAACTCCTCGCCGTCAGGTGTTTCATATCCGATATTCTTACAATCCATCACGAGATTCCCGGCCATCGAGCGAAGAGCCTCATACCACGAGCCATATAGCCCTGACTGACTGTAACCGTATTTATCGTTTTTAACGCAATGGATCTTGGCAAGCATACCGATCTTTTCAGCCTGCACCCTCTCAGCTTCCTCCGAAGTAAAATCACATTTCCACAGAGGCTCGCCCTCCATCATCTGCATGATAAAGCAGCAGCTCTTTATGATCTCGCATGTAGAATCAACCGCATAAATTTCAGGGCATAGTATATCGGTGTGCTCCTTCATCTTCCGGTACCAGTAAACCTCCGAATCCATCATATTCTTCTCATAGCTTAATACCGTTGCTTCCTTATGCGGTGCGATCTTGAGCACATAATCTCTTTCGCCTTCACAGGTTACCTTATAGGCAGAATTGAACTCACCGTCTCCGAGAGTAGTGCAACCCTTAACATTACCGATTCCGTGCGTCCTGAACAGGCTACTTATTTCTTCTTCGGTAGCTTCGTATTTTGTTCTGCTTACTATCATATCCTTATGTTCACTTTCTCATGTATACTTCGCAAAAATGCCGTAAGTGCTTTTCGATGTATTCCATGCATTCTTCCTCATACTGCGGTTGCCTGTCTGACCTTGCAATCTGCAGAACAGCCGGTGCGGTAAGTTCTACCGCAAGCAGCTCCGGATCATCATTTTTGACGATACCCTCATCCATCATACCTTTGATGATCTTTGCAAACATTCTCTGTATTCCGTCCAGCTGATGCCTGGTCGTAACCTCGGAAATCCTTTCATTTCTGAACTGTTCCTGAACAAGGAGCATCCTTATCTTGCGGATTATTGGATCTCGCATTGTGAAGGAAATCCTTTCCATCGTCACATTTATGAACTCTTCCCGGCTCCGTGGTACTTTCCCGATATTATTCTCAGATCCAAACATTTCCTCATATCGCGCTTCCGAGGAATCAATCAACGCATTCAGAATATCCTCTTTGCCCTTGTAATGTTTATAAAGCGAAGGGGCTTTTATCCCAACAATATTTGCAATCTGCTCCACACTTGTTCCATCGTATCCATTCTCTGCAAATAACGTTAATGCCGCATCCAATATTTTCTCTTTGGTAGACATGACTCTCTCCAATCCGCTAACATTCATTAGCCGCAGTATAGCTAACATTTATTAGCTTGTCAATCAGAAAAAATGGTCAGCAGAGTTTCATTCTCCACTGACCTATATTCTTCATTACCTATTTCTATCCTCAGCATTTGTATAAATGCAGTCTTATCGCCTATGTTATAACAATTCTATCTTCAATTTTCTATATCATTTGAAAAAGCCTCATGGCATCCTCTATCGCCTTAACCTTCTCCTCGTTCAGGTATCGCCCCCTCCCTTTGGTCGGCGGCATATCGTTCGTCGCATTTAAATCAGCTTCGCTGATGGGCGACTCACTCGGACATCCCGGCTGTTTACTGTCCGGAGATTTGGGTTTGTTATAATTCTCCCGTTCTATAATCCCATGCTTCTGATTTACCTGAGCGATATTGAGATTAGTCACGCGATATCCGTACTTTTCCTTTATCCAGTCCCGTATGGCGTTATAGGTGGCTCCCTTCTTGAACCCGTCCGTGTCCATGTCCTCCAGACTGAACTCCACACGGATCTTTTTGTTCTTGACATCTCCCTTTGAAAGCAAACAAACAGCCTCGACATCGTTTTCGTTGAGCAACACCTTGCCACCTGCTTCAGCGTCATAATCTACGCGGAACTAAATCTGATTCGCTTTAGGATGCTTCCATTTTCATGTAATTAATGACTTCTCTGCCACCAACTTCGTCCACCCATTGACATCTGCTTCCGAAATAATCTCAAATCCATTCTTCTTCCAGAAATGCGTGGATTGCGGGTTCCCTTTATCTATCGCAAGCCGAACCGATGTTTTTCCTGTACTTTGTAAATAATCTATAACCTCAGCAATAATAGCAGTTCCTGTCTGCTTCCCCTGATACTGCGGATTCATCATAAAAAATCCAATATACGCAATCTCCGCTTTAGGGTACCCATCTATCAGATCCATAATAGCTATCAGCTCCCGGTCATCAAAAAAGCCAAAGTAGTATTTATCATCCATAGTTATTCCCGGCGGAGTTGCCTTCATATCATTAAGAATGTTTTCCCTGGTTGGGCGTGCTTCGGTATACTCGTAAAAAACTGTATTCTGCTTACAGATCCGGGCAAGCGTCTCTACGTCCGATTCTTCCAAAACACGAACTGAATACCTCTTGCTAAACTTAGAAATATCGATCATAGTGTATATAACTCTCCCATAAAATATTCTTCCTGAAAACTGATGGCCTCCAGAATATCCTCTGTCTGAATCGTTTCTCCGTTTAAGCTTACAATCCACTTATCTTTGTTATCATTCAGGCGATGATATACCGCAATGACCTTGCCGGTATATGTTTTCAGTGGCTGATCCGCCCCAAATACATACACATCCTGTTCAGCGTTGTCTCCGGCAAACACTCCATCAACATACCCATAATTGATGGGATATATCATCTCCGGATGTTCTGGATGTGCAGTTCCCAGTGGCCTGTCAATCGTTCCGCTCACCGTGGTTCCAAGCACATCACTGTAATCCATTGAGACAATATCCGTTTTGTACACACGACTATCTTCTCCGTAGGCATCATTCATGATTTTCCAGAATTGATATCCGTACTTCTCATAGAGCCCTGTTTCGCCCGTAGAGATGTACACATGCTTATGACCATCATTCTTTGCAAGCTTATAAACATATTCCAGCAACTTCCCAACACGTCGTTTTCCTCTATACTCCGGAAAAGTATACACAAAACCGACCCAAGGTGTCAGTGACGGCTCCCGTACATCATCCTGTTCAGCGTATGTACAAAAGGAAATCAGTTTATCACCATCAATAAGCAGGAGCGCTTTGGTCGATTCGCCGCACAACTCCTTCAGTTTCTGATCCCGGAGCAGTTCAAACAGATATTTCCCTGCTCGCCAGTCGCTCTTATTTATTTCAGAAAGCCAGTGATCTTTATTATCACTGGCATAAAAATCAATGATTACCATCAAATTTCTCCTTCAGCAGCCCGGTCATACAAAGATCATAAATCTTATCTCCCTTTGCCACTCCGTTTTTCCGAGTACCTTCATATTCAAAACCAACCTTTTCAAGTACCCTGCCGGATGCTGCGTTCGGAGCATAATACACACCGGTAATACGAACGATATCCAATTCTTCAAACGCTATCCTGCAAATACCTTTTGCCGCCTGCGTCATGATCCCTTTTGACCAGTAATTTGTCAGAAGCAAATATCCGATCTCACCGTCCTTATGATACACGTCCTGCCTCTTCTCAACAGATATATTTCCGACAAGTTTTCCGTCAACATATATTACGCGCCAGACACCAGTTTTTCCATCGTTCTCTGCCACCATATTAATCCACCATTCAGCGGATTCATCTGTATATGGGTATGGCAATCGGTCAGACAGATATTTCCTGTCCACAGCATTGCAGACAGCCTTTAATTCGTCCTTATCCTCCATTGTCGGTATTTTTAATTCTATCTTCATATAGAAATCCCTCACCTTTCTTCCCAATGTCCGTATCTCTTTCCACCGACACGTATAACGCGCCCGGACTCACTCAGTTTTTTTATTTCCCGCTCTATGGTCCTGGTTGTAACTTCCAGCTTTTCTGCCATCTCAGACATTTTGATTTCGGGATCTTCTAAAATCAAATCAATAATCTTTTCCGCCAAACCGACTTCTAAACCGACATCCTTTCCGACGCCCTGTCGGTTTGGAGTTTTAGGCTGATCTATAAGGGCACTCTTAAGTGCCGGGAAATATACTCTGAGCCCTGTTCAGATTATTTCATATTTCGGAAGCTCGGCTCCAAGCGCTGTGCACTCATCACATATCTTTTGAATTCCTTGTCCCCAGGTTTCTATATATCCCGCTCTGTAAAAAACGTTGGCTATGTCAGGATTATACGGAATGGAATCATGTGGCTGCATCAAGGTCTCAGCAGTCCATCCCTCAGGAAGGATACAACGGTTGCTTATAATAATCTGCTCTTCCTCGATTCGTATCTGAATCGGAGTACCGTACATATAACAGTTATGAGCGATGGCGTTGTAAATTGCTTCGCGGATGGCGTTCCGAGCAAAAGGATATGTCTCTACACGCCGGTCGTGTTCATAGGTAATTTTTGCCTTCAAGTATTTGACCAGGACTCTTTATATTCAATGTTTTGTCTTTCTGCCATAAAACTATCTCCCTTCACTCTTAATCCTATGATAATCCTCCATATCAACATCAAGAGTAATTTCTTTCGATCGGGTGTTGCTCATTCGCTGTAAAAGCGCAATACTTTCGATTTGCGAACCATTGTCCAAACTTATCTTCATATCCTTTGAAATGATAGGAAGCTTGAATTCTATGGACTTAAGCCACTGACCGTTAGCCTGCTCTTCTTCGTAGATCTCAACTTTTTCAATGAATTGTGTCAGGAACTCACTGCGTTCCGCTTCATTCATCGGCTCATACATTTTGTCAAAAAAGATTAGCGCTTTCCATCAACCAAGGCATATCCATAAGGAGCAAAGCCGCCATTCCACTTACCTTCTCTAGCCTTTTGCATGCGTCCTTCCATAGTCTGTACACGGATGTTTTCCTTTTCTATCTCCGCCACGGCTGACAGGACGGATATGATGAGCTTACCTGCATCCTTGGAAGAGTCTATACCGTCCTCGACACATATAAGATTCACTCCATAATCCTGCATGATCTGGAGAGAACTAAGCACATCGGCTGCATTTCTTCCGAATCGGGACAATTTGAAAACAAGGACATATGATATTCCGTCTTTTTCAGTCTTGATATCATCCATCATCTGCATGAACTGGGCACGTCCTTCTATAGATCTGCCGGATTTACCCGCATCCTGATACTCACAGACGATCTCATAATCATTATAATCAGCAAAGGCTTTCATGCGTGATTTCTGCGCATCAAGCGAGTATCCGTCAATCTGCATTGCTGTGGATACACGGGTGTATGTATAAACCTTGATCTTTTCCTTACTCATTTTCGTTCCTCCAATTGCCTCGGATTCGAGGCAATTTTTCAAAATTCTATTGACACCCACTCCGGATCTGTGTTAAAGTTCTTGTAAAGAGAAATGGGTTTTGTGTCCGGTAAACTCTTATGAGTCGAGGGAGTTGCTCGTTTCTTTTTTTATGTCCAAAATATCATACAAGTACAGTTTTCCGTCTGCTGCATGCCTAATCAGCATAGTTGCACGAAAAATGTTGTATCTATCTATTTCTCCGGATTCATCATACACGGGCAATGCAAATCTGGAATCATAACGATACCAGCCATATTTAGCATTACGAACATGCCTTTTATCGTTATTCTCTCTATGTCGTTTATTATCTGCAATCTCTAACAGTTCAGGAATACCTTGTGATGCATTTGCTTTTGCCTTGGCGATTGTTCCCTTTAGCTTATGAGTGTACCGGGAACCCGTGTACTCATCCGGAAGATCTGTTCCGATATAAATAATATCATCTCCATCAGCGACCTTATATATCTCACCAACATACTCTTTGAGATATTCCTTCACATCATTCCAGTCAACTGATCGTTTTCCTTTGAATCGTATATCGTTTATGCGCACAAGCTTCTTTCCTTTACTATCGGTAATGATTTCAACATTCCTATCCATGTCTTTTTTGCCGCTTCTACATCCTGCGTAAGAAAAGAAACGGCTCCTACGACCGTAGCAACCATAACAAGAAATGATAATAAAGTTTTGAGTATTCTCTTATCCATAGTCAATAAAAAACGGCTTACAAGAATTTCCCTATCCTTGTAAACCGCTACGAAACTCGTCCTCTGTTCGGAGCCGCTCTCTTACAGCTCCCACATTTACTCCTTTATTATATTAAATATCAGACCAACTTTCAAGTCCCTATCCAGTGAACTGTGACCACAGCACACACATGCATCTCATATGACTTCAAAATGCCTCAAAGCAGCCATTATAGCCTCTTCCTTTTCAGGTGTGACCTGTGGAACGTGATGTCCCTCAGCTCCTTTGTTGTAGTTCTCACGCTTCTCAAATCCAAGTTTATCCTTCACCTGCGCTATGTACAAGTTCGGTATCTTCAATCCGTATTCAGAATATACCCAGTCCGATATCTGTTTGTAAGTCGCAGATTTCTTAGTAAACTTCATATATTCATTGTCTTTTGGCTCGTAGTCTATGTAGACATATTCCCTATCGACATTTTCCCTATCCAAAAGAACAACAGTCTCGACACGATTTTGATTGTCCAAACAAATGTCAACGCTTTCTTCAACTATCGGAAGCTTGAATTTTATGGACTTCAGCCACTGTCCGGTTTCTTTCTTATCTTCATATATCTGCACTTCAGTGATCAGTGCCTCCATCAGCCTCCTGCGCTCTTCATCATCCATAACTTTATATAAACTGTTAAAGCTACGAAGTACCCTATATATATTTTCAGCTGTTACCTGCTCCGCTTCAATTGCAGTTTTCTTTGCTTTAGCCGCAAATAACCGGTCTTCCAATTCCTCTATCTTGTCATATGCTTTATCAAGGCGGGCGTTTAAGTCCGCTTTCTTCCTATCATAATGCTTATCTTCAAAATCAAGCGCATCCATTTCTTCGATCAGTTTGATCTTAAGGCTCGTATTATTGCGGAGATTCTTTTCACAGGTTTTGATCTCCTGATCTATTGCTGTAGTATCAACCTGAGTATTGATCTTATCCTGCATGAGCTGCGCAAATTTCGGTCTGCTTACAAGTCTGCTGACTACCTCGGCCACTGATTTATCAAGTACTTCCTCATTTACCTGATTTCTGTATGTACACTTATGACCGCGAGTCAACAGGCGATGCTTACAACCATAATAAAAGTAATCCTTATAGTTCGTTCCATCCGGGCGCCTTTTAATACTTTTATTTCCATACATACCTGCGCCGCAGATTGGACACCTCACTATCCCGGATAACATATGAATTTTTTCTCCTGTAGCTCGGTTTACATGTTCATATCTTTTAGCCTGGGCCTTAACCTTAATCTGAGCCTTCTCCCAATCTTCCACGCTTACTATTGCCTCATGAAGACCGTCAACCATAAGATAATCGTCCTTTTCAACCAGATGATATTCGTCACGGGTTCCATGTACCTTCTCGGTACGCCGGCGGCCATATGCTATCTTTCCGCAATACACGGGATTCTTTATTATATTTCGGATAAGTGCTGCATCGAATAAAGGATTGGTTCCGTTTTGACGCGGCCTTTTCTGTATTCCATGATTGGCAAGATATTTTGCTATACCGATAGAACCGCTGTCAGTATGGATGTACTGGTCAAATATAATACGGATAGCCTCTGCTTCTTCTTCGTTAATATATAGCTTTCCATCCTCCAGATTATAACCATACGGAGCAAAACCGCCATTCCATCTACCCTCGCGGGCTTTCTGCATTCGGCCTTCCATAGTCTGCACTCGTATGTTTTCCTTTTCTATCTCAGCCACGGCTGACAGGACGGATATGATGAGCTTACCTGCATCTTTTGAAGAGTCTATACCATCCTCAACACAGATAAGGTTCACTCCATAATCCTGCATGATCTGGAGAGAACTAAGCACATCGGCAGCATTCCTTCCGAATCGGGACAGTTTGAAGACAAGGACATATGATACTCCGTCCTTTTCCGCCTTGATATCATCCATCATCTGCATGAACTGGGCACGACCTTCTATAGATCTGCCGGACTTACCCGCATCCTGATACTCACGGACGATTTCATAATCATTATAATCAGCAAAGGCTTTCATGCGTGATTTCTGCGCATCAAGCGAGTATCCGTCAATCTGCATTGCTGTGGATACACGGGTGTATGTGTAAACCTTGATCTTTTCCTTACTCATTTTCGTTCCTCCAATTGCCTCGAGTTCGAGGCAATTTTTCAAAATTCTATTGACACCCACTCCGGATCTGTGTTAAAGTTCTTGCAAAGAGAAATGGGTTTTGTGTCCGGTAAACTCTTATGAGTCGAGGGAGTTGCTCGTTTCTTTTTTTATGTCCAAAATATCATACAAGTACAGTTTTCCGTCTGCTGCATGCCTAATCAGCATAGTTGCACGAAAAATGTTGTATCTATCTATTTCTCCGGATTCATCATACACGGGCAATGCAAATCTGGAATCATAACGATACCAGCCATATTTAGCATTACGAACATGCCTTTTATCGTTATTCTCTCTATGTCGTTTATTATCTGCAATCTCTAACAGTTCAGGAATACCTTGTGATGCATTTGCTTTTGCCTTGGCGATTGTTCCCTTTAGCTTATGAGTGTACCGGGAACCCGTGTACTCATCCGGAAGATCTGTTCCGATATAAATAATATCATCTCCATCAGCGACCTTATATATCTCACCAACATACTCTTTGAGATATTCCTTCACATCATTCCAGTCAACTGATCGTTTTCCTTTGAATCGTATATCGTTTATGCGCACAAGCTTCTTTCCTTTACTATCGGTAATGATTTCAACATTCCTATCCATGTCTTTTTTCTCCTTCGTATTCTGAAGCATATTCATATATGCCAATAATCTTTTCTTCTTGGTATCTGATAATTCTTGATACTCTTTTATAAGTTCTATCTCAATACCATCCGCAGAGACGGATGAGTCATGATCAATTGCAACATTATTACGTTTACCGGCAAGCAATTCCTCCGGCGTGACCTGTAACGCCTCGCATATGATCATAATCTTATCCGCTCCCGGATTAGTATTCTTCTTTTGCCAGTCATATATCGTCTGACGGGATATGCCGGTGAGCCGTGACAGATTACCAACTGATATTTCCTTTTTTTTCATTATTTCAAATAACCTTTCACTAATTGTCATCTCACACCTCCCGAATCGTCCGTATGTATATACATACACATATATCATATTATGCTACATTATTCAATACATACCTGTCATTTTCCGAAAATACGATATAATCAACCGTCTGGATTCTAATTTTTTTATTCATCTCGTTACGAACCTGATGATAATCCTCATACCTTTGATATATATGATCACATATTATCAGGTCGGCGTAGGATGGAAGATTTTTCAAATCCACGTCCTCTATATGTCTTGCTATCACGCCTGACAAAAGAGATACGAGATTTCTCCATATATCATCCGATTTGCACAATGAAACATTTGCTTTATCAATTGTTTCCACATAAATCTCCTCCTTCCCGCACTGTCGCTGTGGTATTTCGGTGCATGCGCCGCCGATAGCTTTTTGCATCCATGCCGCTCATGGATATAAAACTATATGCCGCTTATGATTTTCAACATAGATATGCGGTCTATGATTCTTCATCATATGAATCACTTTCCTCATCCCCATCAACTTCATCATCCGGATTATTTTCATCATCCTCGTCGGCTTCATCATCCGAACTGTTCTTCTCATACTCATCTGCTTCATCAGCCTCATCCTTCTCAGGATCAGATAATTCCGAGGCAATCATGTGAGTATCGTTCGGCTTTGCTTCGTTTTCTCCTGCCTTGCCGTCCTGTTCTGCTTCATCAGTACCGGCTCTATTTCTGATCTCGGATATTTTATTTAAAACAATCTCCTGATTCATAGCTGTATCAATGATTTCTTTAAGTTCGGCACCTTCAAAACAGTAATAGTCTGACAGATATTCAGCGAACATCTCTCCAATAATGAACTTCGCCTTACGCTTAAGTTCCTCTATCTTCTTTTGATCCTTGCGGATCTGCTCCTGCAGCTTTGCCCTATCCTTCTCCAGCTTTTCTTCAAGCCGGATCTGTGCTTCACTCTTTTTGTTTTCTTCAACTTTGATCATGATTTAAGTCTCCCTTCTTTTTTCTATGACAGATTCTGATCATCACGCTTCTTGGTAGTGATCTCTCCCCGTGCGATTGCAGCCTGCCTGTCTTCATCATATTTCTTTACTACCTCATAGCCCTTATTGAGCCTATCTTTTAAAGATACTCTTTCCCGATGACCGTTCTGATATGCCTGTGCCTGCTGTTGTACTTGAAGCTGCGTAGTCTGCATCTGCTGCGCCTGCCTTGCCTGTTCCTTAGCTTTTTCCCCAGAATCATCGGATATAGTTATCTGCTCACCGCCCGAAGCTGCATTACTGCTATCAGTGTCACCGTCGCTATCACCGTTCTTTTTATCAGTCACGAAATCTACGGCATCTCTGATATACTCAAGCATTTTTACTTCTTCGCTGATAGGACTGGTCTTGATCTCTTCGGATTTTTTCTTGATCTCTTCCTCCAGAGAAGCCAGCTTTTCATTCCACATCTGACGGCAGACTTCAAAAGACAGTTCGTCAAATCCCTGTTCGCTCAAAATACGTTTTGCCTTATGGAACTTCGTCATTTCCGCATGATGCTTTTCCCTGTACTCAGTCTGCTTTGCCTTAAAAAAGATCTTCCTCGACTCTTCGTACACAGACTTATTATTGTAATAATCGTCTATCATCGACAGATTCTTCTTAATTCTCTTAACCTCTGCCTTTTTACTGTCGAGGCCTTCCTTCGCCTGCTTTAAGAGATCATCTTTTTCTGCTATGACCTTTTCCAGTTCATCAATGGTAGTCAGATTATTCTGCTCGATATATACCTGAACCTTGGAGACATACTGAAGATTTCCTCTCTTTGCTTTCTGTGTTCCTCGCTTGTATCCTTCAGCGACTTCATCCCTGTGTTCGTAATAGGTCATGACCATGTTTGAAATTGTCGGATTCTCGATTCGGTGCACTCTCTCCTTGGCTTCCTCGATCCAGCTGACCAGCCCCCTAATCGCATTAAGCAGCTTACGGATGTTGTCATTGGTCTTTTTTACCCACCTGTTCCATGAACCCTTATAGGTCTTGATTCCCCGCTTCTCCATCCGGCGCACTGCACTTCCTTCATGCACCTGCGGAATTTCATCAAGTCCACGGTCTTCATTTGAGCGATGATCAATACGGCATGATAAACCTTTTTCGGCAAATTTTTCATTCACGATCTTCGCCCAGTTCTCTCGCCATATTTCCAAAGTCTCAGGTTTGCCCCAGTCTGTAGTAAAAGGATCATCATATTTTTGTTTACCCTTTTTATTAAGGACAGGCTTCCCATCCTCATCAAAAACAGGGATATGAAGTCTTTTCTCTCCCCACTCACCGTTAGTATTTACCGGTCTGATAGGTACCAGGACATGCACATGAGGATTCGGAATCCCACCCTCTCCCTTGTCTGGATCATGAACTGCAACATCGCATATCATCCCCTTTGCGACGAAATTCTCCATGATATACCTTCTTGCAATTTCAATGTTCTCCTCCATAGTCAGCTCGTTCTGCAGGGCTAAATCGAAACTGTAGGCAAGCTGGGCATCCTTTCGGTTCTCATGATTTTCAACTTCATACCAGAGTGTTTCCCTGTCAGCCAGCCTTTCCGGAACATAATCCGGCATCAAGATCTCCGACATGATAACCCCACCCTTTTTCGTATAGTCCTGCACCTCGCCGTAATACCTGTCATACAGTTTTTCACCGGAGCGATATGCCGATGCGGCAATCGCTGTATGTCCCTCGCTCCGCTTAACATGGTTCAGGCTGAAATGATATAGTGCCATCAGACATCCTCCTCCCTTCTTTTCATAATTCTTGCTATCTCTGCTCTTAACTTGACCCTGACCTCCGGTACGATAATTGTCATCTCTACCAGCTTAAAAAACTCATCCTCGGTCATATCCATTGTCTCTGGATAAAAATGCTCTACGGTTCCACCCTTATTACACAGGCGATGTGTCCTTGCCCTATACTCAGGACTGGTTCTCTTTTTTTGATACGCCGCCCTCATCTTCTCCCTTGTAAGTCTGTGCTTTAATTGCTCTTCCTGCTCTTCCTTCTCCCTGATTTCTTCGTTAATTTTGCTTATTTCCTTTTCTACATCCATGTGATACTCCCTTCCGTTTTGTGCTATAAAATGTGAATCCCGATCATGTGCATACATGACCTGGAAAGTTACCGGCTTCGACCAAATGAAACAAAAATAATTATCTGGTCGAAGCATGATGGGGATAGCTGCCGCAGTCAGCGAAAGGGCGCAAGTCCTTTTCCGGTGCAAAGCACCGCAGCATACCATTGTTCGGACAATGCGTATGCCAGCCCTCGGCAGAGCGCGCTTGCGTTCACCCAACTGGGTGAACGTAGAAGTGCGCTATTCCTTCGGAATAGACTTTTAGTGTCCTGCCACAGTCACCCATGATCATCCACCGCATGAGGATAAAAAAAGAGCAGGTACAACCCGATTTACTCGGCTCATATCTGCTCTATCGCTGTATTGATCATCATTATATCCTCCATGCTCTGGGATATGATCTGCCTGCTTTAACTCTCCTACACCCTGCCCTTTGCCATCCATTCAAACAATGCTTCCTTGCTGATCTTGATCCTGTTCCCACTCCTGAATGCCGGGAAGCCTTCCTCATGCACAAGCTGATACGCTGTTGTCCGGGATATACCCAGGACTTTTTGCATCTCCTTTATATCCAGCACAAGAGGAAGATCGTCATAGTTTGTCGGTCTGTTATCTGCCACCGTCATGGTCCTCCTTTCCTCAAAATTTCTCTTTCCTTCCTGCGGTCAGCCTCCGGTTTGGCTCGCATCGGTATTTCACCGTCCCATGGACACCCGGTATGTCGGGTGAAGTATCATTATCATAAAGCGGTGTCTTCGCATTTCGGTTTTACCATTCCGACATCAGCAACAATATTTATCGCTCCCCACCTTAGCTTGAAAATCGCAGGCTGGATTCCTCACATTGACCATATAAGCATTCGTTTTTGAATTTACTCATATGGCAGGTGGCTCATGGCGTATCTGCATTTTTGCTCGACCGCTTCTTACGTCCCGCAGGATCTGATATTCAGTTTTCAATGTCCTCAAACGGCATTTGCGATATCCGCTCTTCGCATTACCATTTTCGCCCATTATATCGGCATAACACTTGCACAATCAAGCCTTTTTATGTATCCTGTGTGTAATTGATAGTATGTTTTTCATAATTACCATAACAATATGGAGTGATATGACCATGAAATATACATTTAGCAGGCATGATCCGATACCGGGCAGCATAGTTTTCGTACTGATTTTGGATATGAAGCGGAAAAAAGAAAGAATCCTTATAGGAAATGAAAATTATATCGAGCTTCGGCTCCGTGGTTCCGAAGAGGATAATATTTTTTATGACCGGACGGCTCCGCTCGGATCTCTCCTTATGAATTTTCATCAGGACACAGACCGGGCATGGAACGAATTTGGTTTCATGCCTTTCTGGAATGCCCTGCACTCAAACAGATGGAAACAACCGGAACTTGAGAAGATGGGATTTGATTTTTTAAGATCACGATTTGAAAATGGATATCCATTGGATATCTATGCAGCCTTGAGGATATCCGAAGGATATCTAAAAGCAAGGCTCCTAAGAGACTGGAACCGTGCTGCAGATATCTTCAATATGGAGATGTCAGAAATAAAGGACGGACTAATGGACTGGACAGACGAGAAGATAAAAACTCCTAAGAAGTTCTATGAAGACAGCAGCCTTTCAAAAAGAGCGATCAAAATCGACCTGTGGTATCCCACCGGCACCCCGGAACCGGAATGTGTCATAGCCCATGATTCCATTCTGCCTGTGATCAATTTTTACCACAGCCGTCTGCTATCCGCTGGGCTTAACATACGTAAATGTAAAGTCTGCGGAAAATATTTCTTAGCTGAAAGCCTGAAATATGAACTGTGCAGCGAAAAATGCCGTAAAGAGCAGGGTAAGATTAAGAAGCGTGAATTTGATGCCCGGGCAGTCGAGAACAGCTATGACCGGACATATAAAAATGAATGCCAGCGGTGGCGTAACATCATCCACCGCGCAGAGAAATCAGAGGACACTTCTCCGGAACAACTTTCAAAAATGAAAGCCGCTTTTGAAGATTTTAAGACCGAGGCCCTAAAAAGGAAAACTGCTGTCAAGAACGGGAAGTCTTCCTCTAAAGAATTTGAGGACTGGATAATCATCCAATCCTCTGTTCTCTATGACCTATAAGTTGTTAGGCTCCGGCTTGAAATATAGTTTTGCTTGAAACTGCCTCCTGATATCCTCCAGATCCGAAGCTGTAAGACACCGTGCTATCATCATCTTCCTCTTCATCCGCCTTAAAGGGATCCTCCATCGGACTATCTGACTTCTTAGCCTTCTTCAAATCCTCTTCCGTCTCCGGTAGCTTCTGATATGCCTCTGACTCTCTGAACTGCTGGCTTGCTATGCACTTTTTTCTTTGTCAGCCTCATCAACTTCCATTATAAGCCTTTTTCAGTCTGATTCAATTCGTTTTCAAAGTGCGGTTTATCTGATTTTAGTCTCCACTGTGGAATTTAATTTTACAGTGGAATTTACTTATTCACTCAAGCACTCTGCCTGACAAAATTCTATAAACTCTAAAAATCTTAAAAACTACTGTTATTATTCAACGTGCTCACAACGATATATTCAGTGATTTTCTTTCCAGCGTTTCACCGAACTCACCATGCCCCTTTATCAGGACATTATCAATACTTTCTCTGGTAATGCCATTCAATGCACCTGCCGGAATATCCTTACCGATCTCCCATTTGGGATCGGCATTCTTACAGGCGTCATAAAAGGCCTGTCTATATGCTCTCTCATATTGTCCAAGTGTCCATGTTCCTTTCAGCCGGTCACTCTTAGGAACGCTTAACTGATATCTCGTGAAAACCTCTGAGCGTC
>Ga0310695_10005555_pt1 | contig 21897 bp, 18 predicted proteins | sample RumenRJG_04DNA_FD_203882 | JGI IMG/M metagenome (GOLD analysis project Ga0310695, IMG submission 203882) | Bovine rumen microbial communities from Lethbridge, Alberta, Canada - RJG_04 (v2) (version 2) | ecosystem: Host-associated > Mammals > Digestive system > Stomach > Rumen | place: Canada...
GGTAGCAAAGACGCTCGACGTTGGCTACCGTAACCGCTAGGAACAACGCAACCATATTAGCCTCGCTACAAATGCGAGGCTTTTGTATTTTCAGAATAGAGGTATCCGATGACGAGAAAGTCGGATACCTCTTTTTTTTTTCCAAACTCCATTATATATCGACGACGGGGACAAGCCGCCCCACACGGAATTTGTGTTTATAATTCTTATATTTCAAGAGCGATATGAGAAACCGCCCCACACCAATAAGTAGTGTTGGGCGGTTTCAAAATCATTATAATACTTGGCCACGATAACTGTGCCTCTTTATATACCAGTGCATCTCCCATGTCCCTATTCTTCAGTATTTTGGCAAGATCAGCCTCTTCTCAACCACTTCCGCGACCAGCTGTAAAGTAGTCTTAAAGCCCGTCTTAAGAAGGATATTCTTGACGTGATACTTGACTGTATTCATGGATATGTGAAGTGCCTCCGTTATATCCTCATAGCGGCTGCCCTGCGCGAGCTCGCGGATCACCTCCAGTTCCCGTTCCGTAAACTCGTCGCTTCTTGCGAGGCCGATCATAACGACCGGCGATTTGTCTGGCCAGACGAACTCACCTTTTATCGTGCGCGAACAGATTTCCAGCAGAGAGGTTTCTCCGTATTCCTTGTACCAAAAGCTGTCGCATCTGCTCTCCTTCGCCTTTTGCAAAAAAGAGTATTCCGGCATAGATGTCATCATGATGATCTTGACTTCCGGGTAGTTCTTCTTGATTTTTCCCGCGGCGCGGATACCGGATTCATCATCCGCCGTGCACACGTCCATGAGGATCAAGTCGATCCGGTTGGTCATGCAGGCGATCTCCGCATTGGCCGCGTTTTCGATTGCCGCCACAACACTGTACTCCGAATCTGCGGACAGAGTTCGTTCAAATGCTTCCCGTGACACTCTGGAATCTTCTACGATCAATACATTTACCATTTGTTCTCTCCCTCCGGGATTGTAACGTGCATTACAACTCCATCGTCTATTTGCATTAGAAGCATCGCACCATCCTGTTCCAGGCGGCGCCTCAGGTCACTGAGACCGCCTCCCTCGCGGATCTGCTTTATATTGCTTCTTCCATTGCTCGAGATTCTGGCTTTGCAGCGCCCCTCTTCATGCAGGATCTCCACTCTGAGCAGATCAGCACCGGCGTGACGCACCGCATTCATGAGCGCCTCTCTGATTGCAGCGTAAAGAAGAAGCAGAACTTTTCTCTCCTTTGGCTCACTGCCGGTCAATTCAATAGAACATCCGATAAGCGCGGCTATTTTTCTCAGCTCTACCTGCGGAGAAACCACAGTCGTCTCTTCCACCATGCTCGCATTTTCCATATCTGTAATCAGATTATCCCAGGCAAAAAAAATATCGGAGTCGTCCCCATCCTCATCCGCGGAAAGAAGCCTGCTCTCTGTCATGGCAAGGAGTTTTCCGAAATCAGCGTGAATCCTCATTTTGGTATGCAGAAGTTCTTTCTTCAGATTGTTCTCAACGATACTCTGCAGCAGAATTCTCTGTCTTTCCAGTGCGAGTGACAACTGCTCGTTTTTCTCCCGCAGTTCGGTCTGATAGTAATACAGTTCCGACACATTTGCTGCTTCATACTGTGTTACAGGGCCGGAATCCAACAGCAGTCTGCGGCGCTGGAACTGCCAGACCTGCCCGTCCCTGAGACGGCAGAGAATCTGCTCCACACCATCATCGGAAGACGTTCTGTCTGTATTGCCCGGGAACCTCAACGCTTCCAGTTCCTCCCACATGCGGTCCGCGTTCGTGACCGTATGGCCGGTCAGCTTGTAGCAGATTTCATTGATCTTCCGGTTTGAGAGGATCGGCCGGCCGCCGGCCGCTGCGAAACAGATACCGTCAGGATACGTGTCGATCGCTTCACGGATGAGCATGGTCACTCGAAATCTCTCTCTGAGTTTCTTAAACATAGAGACCACCTCCCGTCGTCAGCGTTACGCGGTATCCGCCGGGGATTTCCTGCGAAGATATAGTGAATCTGTCGCTTTTTCCGTGATAAATATCCTTCTTTTCGCCATTCACATTCCTGTCCGATTGCCTGCATACCTCAAACGCAGCAGCACCTGGATCTGCTTCGATCAGAATCCGCCTGATCCCGAATTCTTCATAGGCGATGATGTCTTCCAGCGTATCAAGAATACAGAGTCCAAGGCCCGGCAACATATAAACAGACTGTTCCCATCTCAGATCAGCCGCAATGTGCATGTTGGAAAGCGCTTTGACCATATCCTCCAGACTGATCTTTACGTCTTCCGGTTCAATGGATCCCGCCTCTAAATTGATCAGCCTAAGGTTATACCGTCTTTTGACATAAGTCCCCAGAAAGCAGAGTCTGCGCAGGTCCATCTCATTATCCGCCCCTGCTTTCCGGCTGCGGATGATCTCTTTCATACGCTGCAGCTGACCGGAGACCTCCTCTGTCAGGTTATCGTAGATCCGGTTATTGATCTGGACGACCACTCTATCCTTTTCAGCCCGGTATTCTTCTTCAAGAAGGGTGCTCTTCTGAGAGAGCTGTTCCACACTGTTCTCGAGATCTTCGATCGTTCTTCTCAGAAGAGACGTATCTGTGTACCACAAAAAAGATCCGTCAGACAGCGAGTGAATGTGCAGTTCTTTCCCATCCTCCAGAGTGATAAAGCCTTTATCTTCCAATTCTTTCAGAGTTTCCGGGGACACGGGTGCAGCGCTCTTTGAGAGGATCTTTTCGCTGCTTCTAATGATCTGCATCCCGACCGTCGAATTCTCAAGTATACTCTGATATTCCATATTGACCGGCACAAGGCCCATGAAAATATAGAATTCCCAGGTCAAAACCTCGACCAGGTATATTTTGGCATAGAGTTCAAGGATCTCCTTGCCCTCCAGCCACGGCGCTATCCCAAGTGAGATCAGAAAATAGTCCAGCGTAAACAGCAGCATTACGATCGGTTCAAAAAGCGGGATTATGATCCTCATGATCCCCTTTCCGTGAATGTTCCTGTTGCGCCAGTAAATGATCAGAACCCGCAGGATCATCATGACGTACCCGATCGTGAAAAGCACAAAGAACCCTCTGCCCGGATGAAAGTGCAGATTAGGCTGCTGCTCGACGGGATCGATAAAGAACACAAAATGGCGCTTCTCATCAGTCACGATCATATAGGTCGCCGCAAGGACAGGAACGAGAAAGCCCAGCCACTTAAGGTCCATGAAATACTGGTCGTTCTGCCCGATACCCAGCGACGCATACGTTCCAAACAGGAGAAAAAGCAGGATTGTCGAGGCAACGTAAAGTCCGCTGACCCGCATAAGCCGGATATCACTATACCAAAAGGTGTCCTGCAGAAATCGCGTCGTGAGACCGAACAGCATCACACCGGCTTCCAAATAAAGCCAGATCCGCATACTCTTCTGCGTGACGCGGCTGTAGATTGATATCCCCCATAAAAGGAATACAAATACATAACATGCATACAAGACGTACGTTCTGAACGGATCGTGCGGAAGATAATGAAGGCTCCATACACGATAAGCCGACACGGCGATCAGCAGCAACATTGCAGATATGATCATTCTGATTTGTTTCATCCGTATCGACATGTACGCCTCCCGGCATTGTATCCGCACCTATTCCTTTAATAACCTATCGAAATCAGGTCCTCGTAGACATCTTCAGCAATCATATGCAACCCATCATTAAATTCGTAAAGGTTGATCTTATAATCCTGCTGGTCATAATTACCATCTACTTTTAACATATATAAGCGGGAATTAACAACAAAGTAAACCCATACATCGCTGGTTATCCTGTCCTTTTTACCATCCGGGGAACAGCAGTACAGCTTTGATAAGAAATCGTATTCTTCAGAAGTAATAGTATAATACACAGCACTGTTGTCTGCCGCACAGGAAGTCACACCTGTTTCCACTTCTGCTGCAGTTTCAGCAGCATTGTCAAAGTCGACATAGTAGAGAGTTCCTGATACTCTGTTCAAGTCATAGTTCAAGGACGTTTCGCCAATGCAATAAGCGGTTTTTCCATCATCCATAACCGCAATCGGAAGGGAAATATACGTGCCCTCTTCATATACCGGATATCCAAGTCCATCAATCTCGCAAGATAGTAATGAGGGGGCTTTATCAGTCAGATCGATCCGATAGATCGTGTTGCCGGATGCAGTCCAGATATAGCTTCCTCCTCCCGCAACGACAGGCAGTGCGGAAATATTATCCACCAACGTCTGCGTTTTCAGCTCATTGTCAAGATAAACAAGGTCTGCACGGCAGTTGTTGTAATCGAAGGCACAGTAGATATGGTCTTTGATAGAAGCAACACTGTGTTTGAATTTATAATACTCCGGAGGAATGTTTACAAAGCTTTTTTCATAATATTCATAGGGATCAAACACTGACTTGAGCGCGGAATTATTATATTCATACACTTCTTCAACAGGTACCAGCGCTGTTCTGGAAGTGACCAGTTGTTTATCTTTCTTGTCCGCGCTGAAAAAGTATGTATCGCCATCATATCTATACAAGATCTCAGAAAAATCAGAATTATGTGCCGTAATTGCTGCCTCTGACGACTCAGTGGAAATTATATTATTGCTCACATTACTGTCTTTTGCGTTCAAAACGCCAAAATCACATACTGATTGAGAACTGGTCAACTCCATATCCACATTGTATTCTTCTACACTGTGATAACTGTTGAAGTATACTTGTTCGCCGGAGTCTGATGCTCCAATATATGTAGTGAAAGGATATCGCATGACCGGTTCGCTGCTGCCAACTTTGACGAATCCATCGCTCAGGCAGATTACATTTCCGTCATAGGAGACATACTCTATCTCCGCATCTTTATAGATCTCTGCGTTTTCTCCGCTTTCAACATCATAAGAATAGATCGTACCGCTCTCATAGTCTTTATAGAAAAGCTTTTTGCCGGAACCGCAAAGAATACCATTGTTATTTACATCGCTTACCTGTATTGTCTCGCCGTCTTTTATAATAGCCAGAACCTCTTCAGAACCGTTGTAATCCTGTACGGCCAGAACGCCATTATCTGCAGCATCAAGCACGTCATATGAATCCTGCTCAGATAAGACTACGTTTCCGCCCGGAGTCACGACAACAGATCCATTACAATAATCCAAATCTATCTGCAGATACTCTGCCTTAGGAGTATTGTTATACTCACCTGTTCTTCCACCCGCGGAACCGCCCTTAGAAGAAGCACAACCGGAGAGGACTAAACAAACAGGGACAATGAATGCTATCGATCGAGTTACTCTCTTGTGTCTTTCCGATACTCGTTTTCTGTATTTTGAACTTAACATTTTGACCTCCTTCTCTACATGAAAAGCATCACTCTTTTCCGATCCGCAGAAAAACATCCTTCATCTCGTTTTCATCACCGAATCCGATCGCGTAATCCTTTGGAATGCCAAAGAGATTCCAATCCGCATAGGGCATCTTATCCTCCGGCATTGACGGTCCGTAAAGTACAAATTGGCTCCAGTCTTCTAGTCCAGGAGCAGGTGAATTGACATATCGGATCGCTCCCTCATCATTCTCAACCCATTCTTCCCCATCCGTTCCTTCAAAAGAGTATTCTTCCGGGATCAATTTCCAGGAACTATCGCTAAGCTGCTCACCAATTGAAAAGCGGCCTGAAAAATGACGCTCGTAAAAGGTCGCTTCATAACTATCACCATTCTGCATAGTGCCGGGATAAATATCCTGAGCAGAATAATGCCCCGTAAAAGTTCCGTCTTGATCCATAGTGAAGCGGGTCTCCCATGCGCCGGAACCGGAAGCAAAGACATATATGCCCGCCGCTTCGTAAAGCAGCGGATCATTGCCCGAATCATCAACGCTTGTTCCTACGGATGAGTCGACATCATCGTCTTCGTCAATCCCGAGATCTCCGAATTCGTCTTCATTCAACTCTTCCTTATATTTCACAGAGTACCCTTCCAGTTCCGCCTCAGGAGTTCCTGTCGAGCCGTTCTCGGCTGCCGTTTCGTTTGCAACCGAGATTGCAGGAGCAGGATTACTATTGTTTGCCGTTGCGCAACCACAAAGGTTGATCGTCTGGCTCGCCAGTAGAATTGCAATAATAAAGTACCTTCTTCCTCTCATCTTGATCCTCATTTCATTGCATGGATGTTTAGTTATTATATTTTTACTTTATATCATCCGCTTAAAAAGCGCCCCACACAAAAGGGTAGTTAGATAGACAGGAAAAGAGAAATGGCTGTGCAGCTTATCTGCACAGCCATTATGGGGATTATCCGATTAGGATGTTTTAATCAGATCACTTGCTGATTGCCCGCTTCTTAGCAGCGCTCCACGCAGAGTAATAAGTCTTGCCACTGACTTTCTTATAAGTCCTGACTCTCACATAGTAGGTCTTTCCTTTAGTAAGATTTCCGATAACCCTAGTATAAACGTCACGAATTAACTGGACTTTTTAAGAGGTAGTGTCTCCACCTGTATTTCTTCATCAGGATCTATTTCATCAAGCTTGTATTTCCAGTGATAGACTACAGGTTCATCATTTACCTCTTCAAAGTATTTATATATCCGCTCCACCAGTTCTTCCTTGGTCTTAACACGAATGCCTTTCAAGAACTGACGGGTAAGCTTACTGAAAAATCCTTCTACAAGGTTCAGCCAGGAACCATGCTTAGGAGTGAATACAAACTCAAACCTTCCGGGAACTTTTGCAAGGTACTTACGTGTCTCCTCGGATGTGTGTACTTTGAGATTATCCAGTACCAGCCGGATTTTATCCCCCTTGGGATATTTTGCGTCAAGCAGACTGAGGAATTCTACGTATTCCTTGCTGCTGTGACGATCCCTTACAAGCGGGATTGCTTCTCCGGTCTGCAGATCGATCCCGGCAAGAAGCGCAACAGTCCCAAGGCGTTTATACTCATAATCTCTGCTGATATTTCTGTGGCTTTCGTCAGGAAGCAGGTCCTCTGAGGTATTGGCGATTGCCTGAATTCCGGGCTTCTCATCGTATGAGAGCACATGAACCACCTGACCGTCTTCTTCAAGAGGCAGAAGCTGGCCGTTTTCATCGAATTGCAGGGACAGCTGTTTATAGACCAGAAGAACATTATGCATCTTCTGATCAAAATCCGGATCGCGGTTCTCGCAATAATACGTGATCTTATTAGGCTTGATATCCGCCTCTTCAAGTATCGTGCGGACCTTCGACTGGCTGACCGTTGAAAGCCTTATATGGCCGGCTTCTTCCGCAAACTTGTTTATGTGTTTGGTAAGTAGTGCGCGGGTCCATACTTCAGCAGAGTAGCCCAGGTCGACCGGTTTCTGGCAGGCAATACTTATGATCCATGCTTTTTCGTCGTCCGTGATCTCTGCATTGCGGCCACGGCCGGGAGCATCAAACAGGGCATTTTCGACACCGCCCTCAAGATACTTGTTTATGCAAAGCATTATGCTCTTGCGGTTCATATCAACTTTATCCGCAATAGCATCAATAGACAGACCATCTGCTTTGAGCAGAAGAATCCTTGCTCTCATAACTGTCTGTGCCTGGATTGTACGTGCCTTGGTTTGTGTCTCAAGGTAAGATCTGTCTTCATCGCTTAGTGTAATAACAGAGGCTTTTCTTCCCATAGTACAGCTCCTTTTGAATTGATAAGGACATTATACTATAGGATGATATTACAGTCCATTTATTTAAAAATAGTTATACTAGTCACAATGCTGTTCTTGGGCACGTTCAAGTTCTTCGCACCACTGAAATTACTCTTGAGACTATACTGAATCTGATAGCCGTTTGCCTTCCCGTTTCTATTCCACTTCAGATACAGCTTTCTGCCTGCAGTGTTTTTGATGGCTGTGACAGACGGTCTTGCCAGATTATAGGTAACTACAGATTTGTACTTCGTACTCGTTCCGGTGGATGCCTTGGCATAAAAAATCCCTTAGATTTGGCAAATAATTTAATTTACCATTTCTAAGGGATCCTTTAAATAAGACCTGATTTTCAATTTAGTGGATCAGAGGGGAATCGAACCCCTGTCCAAAAGCCAATTCAATGTCCTTCTACTATCATAGACGGTTTTTTCGGATCACTCCCATTCCCTCCACCGACGGAAAACAGTCAATCCATCGGCTTTAGTAGCTTCATGATACGCCCGCGGGGGCAAAGCTTACCCCGTGTCGTTTCCCGCTTTCATAACGCCGGAGCTGCAGGATGCGGGTGTCCTCCAGACGACGGGCAGAAGTTATGCTGCCAGTGCTACTCTATTATTGTTAGCGTTTATTTTTAATTTTGCCGTTTGACGATCGGCGTCGGATAGCTTCTCCACCTGCATGACCCCTGTCGAAACCTTTACTGACCCGGGTTATACAAGGAAGTCCGGTCCAAACAAAGACCGCTTCTCTGTTATCAGATTATACTACCTGAAGCCGCTAAGTCAATAATTTAGACCAGCGGTTTCACTTCCCAAATACAGAGACGGGTATAATCCGTCTGACTTACATCTTGATCTGGCTGTTTCTGAAATCTCTCTCGGTCTCCCTCTTCATGGCCTTCTTCTTGAGGTCGTCGCGCTTATCGTAAAGTTTTTTGCCTCGGGCAAGACCGACCTCTATTTTGACCCGGCCGTTCTTGAAGTAGACCTGGAGCGGCATCAGGGTGTATCCCTTGGCCTGAACCTGTCCGGCCAGCTTCATGATCTCCCTCTTGTGCAGGAGCAGCCGCCTCTTTCTGAGGGGCTCGCGGTTGAAAATATTGCCCTTCTCGTAGGGGCTGATATTCATGCCCTCCACGAAGGCTTCGCCGTGATCAATAGTGACATAGGCCTCCTTGATGCTGCACTTGCCCTGCCGGATAGATTTCACCTCTGTTCCGAACAGCTCGATCCCTGCCTCGTATTTCTCTTCTATGAAATAGTCGTGGTAGGCCTTCTTGTTGTTGGCCACCAGCTTGATCGCTTCCCTGGCGCTCATTTTCTTTCCTTTCTGTCCCTGTGTTTCTTATGACCCGTGCGTCTTCCGGATTTACCGGCCAGTATCCTGCCTGTTCGGTCCAGAAACAGTTTCTTCCTGCCGCTTTTTCTTCCCTTTTTCCTGTCGGGATCCGATTCTTTTCTGCCTTCGCCCCGTTTTGAGAAATGTCCGTGATCCTGCCCTGCGGAGTCCCGGCGCACCGAGCCCTCAGGCATAAAATCTATGGTTCTTCTCGCGGTATCCACGCCTGCTACAGTGACATTCATGGTCTGTCCGAGCATGTAAGTGCGTCCGGTCCGTTCTCCTACAAGTATATACCGTTTTTCATCATAAGCATAGAAATCATCTGTCAGATCACTGATGCGGATCATCCCCTCCACGGTGTCGGGGAGTTCAACATAGACGCCCCAGCCCGTTATGCCGGAAATAGTGCCGGTATAATTTTCGCCGATCCTTTCTTCCATGTACTGGGCTTTCTTAAGTTTTACGGTCTCCCGCTCTACTTCCGCGGCTCTCTGCTCCATTGCGGAGCTTCTGGCAGCCGCGCCCGGAAGGTAAAGATTGAGCCTGTCCACTGCATTCTCGTCCATCTCGCCTCGCAGCCAGTACTTGAGGCTTCTGTGTACCAGAAGATCCGGGTATCTGCGGATTGGAGATGTGAAGTGACAATAATACTTAAGCGCGAGGCCGAAGTGTCCCTCACATCCCGTCGCGTACTGCGCTTTCTGCATACTGCGAAGGACGATCCTGCTGAGCATGGCCTCTTCAGGTCTTCCCTTCATCTTCTCGAGAAGATGCCGGATCTGGGAGGGATGAACATCGCTCTGCCCGGGCTTGAACCGGTATCCGAATCCTCTGACAAGCTGTGACAGTTCCTTCATTTTGTCCACTGCGGGAACTTCATGTACACGGTAGACCGAAGGGATCTCCAGATATACGCAATGTCTGGCTACAGTCTCATTGGCCAGGAGCATGAAGTCCTCGATGAGGTCTGTGGCGTCAGTTCTCTCCCTCAGGGAGATCTCCACAGGTCTTCCCGTTTCATCCAGTACGATCTTAGCTTCCGGGAAGTCAAAATCTATACTTCCTCTCTTCTCCCGGTTCTCGCGAAGCTGCGCGGCAAGCTTCTTCATATTCAGAAGCATTCTCGCGAGTTTCTTCGTTCTTCCCTTGATCCCTCTGTAACCCTGCCAGCTCAGCGACTGCGCGATCTCGCTGTCATCGTTTTCTGTAAAGAGGCGCATCACGCCGTTATAGGACAGGCGCGCGTCCACATGGATGATCGATTCCGAGATCTCATATTCTGAAACCTCGCCGTTTTCATCGATCGTCATAACACAGCTCATGGCAAGTCTGTCTTCCCCTGCGTTCAGGGAGCAGATCCCGTTGGACAGCTTCCTGGGAAGCATCGGGATGACCCGGTCTGCCAGATAAACGCTGGTGCCTCTGTTAAAAGCTTCTTTGTCGAGCGCGGATCCCTCTTTTACATATTCCGCGACGTCGGCGATATGCACGCCGAGCTTCCATTTTTTTCCCTCTCTCACAAGAGAAATGGCGTCGTCTATGTCCTTGGTATCTTCACCGTCAATGGTGACGGTGGGCAGGTCTCTGTAATCCTTTCTGTTCTGCTTTGCGACAGCTTCGCTTTCAATGTCAACATAGTCCGGAAGCATTTCCGCCTCCTTCATCACTTCCTGCGGAAACTCCGTCGGAATCTCATATCCCTTGACAATCGACAGGATGTCCACTCCGGGATCCGTGACATGACCAAGAATTTCCGATACAGTGCCGACGGGATTCTCTCCGTTCCCCGGATAGATGTCGATCCGTGCGACCACCTTATGGCCTTCAAGGGCGCTGTTTCTGCCGTCAACAGGTACATTCACCTCGAATGGAATCTTGGTGTTATCCGGCGTTATATATCCGGCAATGCTCAGGGAAACCGTCTTTCCGACCATCCTCTTTCCGATCATGATGTAGTCCTTGATATAAGTCTTCTGTACAGGCCTTCTGAAAGAGTGGAATGTTCCGACGACCGTCTTTACGCCGTGCTCAAGGATCCTCGTCACCTCAGCCTCGGCTCTTTTGCCCTGTCCGTCGTCTCCGCGGCCGTACTCGTCCATGCTCCCTCTGGTAATCCTCACCTCTACAGTGTCTCCGTAGACGGCGCCGCCCGTGCAGCCCTGAGGGATAAACAGGTCTCTTTCAAATCCCTCAACGGTCACAAATCCGAAACCTCTTGCATTGCTGTCGAATCTTCCTGTAAATATTTGTTCTCTCTTGTTCTTCCTCATCATCTTCTTTACGTCTTCTTCTCTTCTGTCTTCTTTTATCTTCTATATTGTATATTGTCACGGCGGCAGCGCTCCTGTCTGCGCACGGCTCTGTTATCGCAATGAGCCATTGCTTCGCGCATAGAAAAACACTCCTGCAAAATATAGCAGGAGTGCAGATGATCACACATTCAGCTTTCGTTCCAAATGCTGTCCTTTCTCCTCAAGCGGAGAAAAAGCAATCAGAACAGCTGCATATCAAGAAAGATTGCCAGGAGAAAGAAAGCGATGACCAGTCCTGTGGTGAATTTCTCAAGAAATCCTTCTATGGAACGTCCCTTGTTCTTGCCCCAGTAAGTCTCAGCCGCGCCGCTGATCGCGCCCAGTCCCTGAGATCTTCCTTCCTGCATAAGAATGACCACTGTCATAACAATACTCACTGCAATAATTGCAATCGTCAAAATCCAGCGAATAACACTCATTTTCATTACCACCTTGTTAAAACGACTTTTTCTGATAGGCGCACTTATCCCACGCGCCAAACATTGTTATACTATCACGTTCAAAAAGCAAAATCAAGCCCATATATTATATGTATTAGTCAAAGTATGCGTCAAAGATCCGTCCCGCTACAGGTACGGCGTAACTTGAGCCCATACCTTTGCCCTCGATCAGGACCGTCACACTGATCTGCGGGTCGCTTGCGGGTGCAAAGCCCGTGAACCACGCATGAGAGCTCTTATTGTTGTCAAACTCCGCGCTTCCGGTCTTTCCTGCCGCCTCGTAATCTCTTCCGCTGAGGGAATTAGCAGTACCTTCCGTGACAACTGCCCGCATCATCTGAACCATCTTTGACGCGACGTCTTCGGACATCAGGGCGCCATACTGTTCATTGCCGTAGACTTTCAAGGTACGGCCTTTGGCATCGTGCAGTTCATCCACCAGGTGCGGCTTCATCAGAACGCCGCCGTTCGCCACCGCTGAAGTGATCATATTGAGGTGAAGCGGCGTCATAGATGTAGTTCCCTGTCCGATCGCCATCTGCATGATCCCCTCCGTGGAGAGTGTGTTCGGCATGTTGACAGCGCTGCGGATATAGGGAAGGTCATAGGGAAGCTTACTGTTAAAGAGAAGCGACTTCAGTGTAGCCGACATTGTATCGGCGCTGATCATATTCACACCGATGTTTGCAAAGGAGGCGTTGCAGGAATGCGCGAAGGATTCCTCAAGTCCAACTTCTCCGTGTACCTCGTATTCATAGCAGTGAATGGACTCCCCTCCCTGCTCAAATACTCCCGTGCATTTGAAACTGTAATTCTCCATAGCCGCGGGATCTTCCTGAAGCAGATCGATACAGTCTACGATCTTGAAAGTGGATCCGGGAGGATAGAGCCCCTGAGTGACTCTGTTCAGAAGTGTTCCCGACTCATTGTCTTCGAGCAGCTTTTCCCACTCCTCTTCGATGTAGTTGGGATCATAATCCGGTTTAGAGACCATGGCGAGGATCCTCCCCGTCTTGACCTCTGTCACAATGACCGCTCCCTCGTAATTGCCCATCGCTTCATAACAGGCTTCCTGGATATCGGGATCAAGCGTAGTAATAAGATTATTGCCGGGGTAAAGTTTATCCTCAGGTTCTTCCTGGTTGTCATATCTCACTTTTTCAGAAAGCGGAAGGTCTGAATGAAGGAGCTCATATTTAAAGTGTTCCTCAAGACCGCTTCCGCCAAGCTGCGCATATCCCACCACATGGGCGTACATGCTTCCGAAGGGATAACTCCTGATCTGCACAACATTGCCTTCTTCATCGACGTCCGTCCGGGTGGAAGCCAGCAGTGTCTCCGAATCTGAGGCGTAGATGCCGCCCCTCCGGTTCCTTGTCGCCAGAAGCTCGTCTCTGTGGTTGTAGTCATTATCGAACAGTTCTACTCTGTCTTCGATCGCTGTCTGAGTGAAGTAAAAACACATCCATCCGAACAACACCGCAAACAGGATCGCAAAGAAGATAATATGCGATCTTGCCGCCTTTCTTTCTTTCTCAAGCTTCTCCCATATAGAAGCCCCGGCGAACATAGCCGGATCCGGGTTATTTCCCTGCTCCCCGGCGGAAGAAGCGCCCTTTTTCTTAAAAATAGCCATTATAAGACCCTCTGTCAGACATCAAAACGGTTCATGTTCTCATAATCTTTGCTTGGATCATAGATAGGGACTCCCTTGAAGTCCTTATAGAAGTCCTGATCCGGGCTTCCCTGACCATTAGCACCGCGGTATGCGCCGGTCTCTCTCGATCTGGCGGCGTCCTCGTACAGTCTTCCCCTGTCCGCGCTGTGTTCAAGCTCATAGCGCTGGCGGAATCTCTCGAGCCTCTCCTCCTGTAGCAGGAAGATCGTCCCCACAATGCCGAACATAATGAAAGTCGCCAATACTGAACTTCCGCCGTAACTCACAAGGGGAAGAGTAACGCCCGTAAGGGGAATGAACTTCACTTCTCCTCCGATCGTAAGAAAAGCCTGGAATATAAAGGCTATGGCAGTTCCGAAAGTATAGAGTCTGTAGAATTTATTGGAATAGCTTCCCGCAAGCAGCAGGAAATCCGTAAAAATATTGAGGCACAGAAGGATCAGGCAGATACCGAACAGGATCCCCATCTCTTCTACTATCGCCGCAAAGATGAAATCTGATTCCACGAAAGGAATGCTGGACGGCATTCCCTGCATGAGCCCAGCTCCGAACAGTCCTCCGAAACTGATGGCAAACAGCGCCTGAGTGATCTGGAAACCGTTTCCGTCAATACTGCTCCAGGGATCCAGAAAGACCTGTACTCTTACTCTTACATGGGAAAACAGGAAGAAACAGACCACGGCTGTGATCAGCCCCAGCAAAAGCCCGCCGGCCAGAATGTTCCAGTTTCCCGTCGACAGAAAAAGCAGCGACAGGTAGATGACAAAGAAGATCAGCGCGCTGCCAAGATCCCTCGACAGCACAAGGATCCCCACATGGACCAGAGCCGCGGCTGTAAGGATCGCGAGATGGTTCCTGCTGTTCTCTTCGCACAGGGCGCTCGCCATAAAGAGCAGGAACAGCAGTTTGACAAATTCACTGGGCTGGAAAGTCATCCCGGCGATAGTGAAACTGATCTTGGATCCGTTCGTGATCGCGCCCAGAAGCAGAACCGCTCCCAGCGCAGCGATCCCCAGGATCCCATAGAAATAAGTCCCTTTCCTGAGGGAGTCGAACCTGCTCCGCAAAAGAGGTATCACCATAAGAAACAGCATGCCTGCAAGCGAGATCAGAAGCTGTTTCTGCGCTTTGGCAGGATTGATCCTTGTGATCATGACAAGCCCTATGCTCAGGAGCATCATGATATTGTTGACCATGAGCATATTGGCGCTTTTATAAAGGGTCCTGTAGAGAATTGACGCCCCGAGAACGATCAAAAGCTGCAGCAGACCGAAGGTAAATATATACTCGTCACCTGCCAGGATCGCCATAGTGAGGTAAGCGTTCAGCGTAAAAACGCCGAGGCACAGCCTCTGCAGAGTCTCGCAGGTGCGTCTTACGTCCTTGCCCGAAGGCAGGGCCACATAGGCGAGAAATGTGTAAAGAACCATGGAGGCCGCGATCATATATTTGCTGTATGAAACTGCGTAGGCCTGCATTTCTTCACCTCCTTTTATCAGTGAAATCCGTACTGTAGTAATGAGCCCTCATCAGAGTGCGCTCTTTCTGTAATGCCCGGTCGTGTATTCCCTAAATACCGATCGCGCGTCTTTGTCTTCGCCTCCCGTTATGTACCAGCGAAGAATATCCATAGTTTCGGCGCCGCTTTCCGTTGTAAACGCGCAGATCCACCCTGCGGCTCCGCTGATCACAGGATCCGCGTTTTTCACAAACCCGTGCAGGGACAGCGGCAGGCTGTTGTAGATCACATTGCTGCAGTGTCCGCAGACGCAGCGCACCGGGAACTGCATTCCCTTGCGGTCCTCTATAGCAAAAAATCCCTGCTCTGCGCGGCTGCACTTCCCGGTTGTTTTCTTCACGCATCCCGCGGTTATCATCATAGGGATCCTGCCGTATACCTGCAGAAGCTGCCGGTTTGCGGCGCCCTTCATAAGCGGGATCATATCCTTGTAAGACAGTTCCCAGCCGAGACTGAGCTTATCACAGTGTTCCAGAAGAAGGTCCCTTGCCGCAGTATTCCACTGATACAGCGAACCGTCGCCGACGACAAGCCCCTCATAACGGATCTGCCGCAAAATATCGATCTCCTCCGGATTTCTCGCCAGTACGCCTCTGAAGCCCATTCCGGCAAGTTTCCTGACTCTGTTCCTGCTGCTTGTGCGGCACACGTGGGGGAGAGCGATCAGGCACTGCGCCCGCTCCGCTTCCGAAAGGATCTCCATGATCTGCGGAGTTTCCTCCACAATAATGTTCTCTATGCCGCAGCGCTGCGCGGCTCTGAGCTGCTCGGCGGTTGTGACCTGTGCCCATATTTCGGGGCGCCTGCGGTCAATTCCGCCCTCTGTATTGATCTCGCCGTGTTCTGTAAAGATCCCGCTTCGCTCCGCGCCGCCCATGAAAGCACCTGACGAAGCTCCTGTACCGCTTTCCGGCTTCGCCGCGCTCTCAAGGATCTTCTCCTCCAGTGCAGCGAGCGCGTCGCGGCGAAGCGCGTTGAGAGAAGCAACCGGCAGGAAAACGTCCCCCGACACTATCACTTCCAGTGTTTCAAATTCGAAGAGAGAATCCCCGGTCTTTCTCAGACGCCGCTCGATCTCCTGCGCCTGCATAGGGCGCTTGTCCGCTGTCTGTACGGTCTCTCCCGTAACTTGCGCAGTTACGGCCGTTTCTTCGCCGCTCAAAGGAAGAGCAGTCACTGTCAGCCCGGCCTTTTCTCCCGGCGTAAAGACCGCTTTACCGCGGATCAGTCTTTTGGCGTTCTCTCTGAGGTACTTCTCCTCGATTTCCTTCAAAAGTCCGTCGTCGGTTCCGGCGTAACCGGGTTTTCCGATGGTCAGCAGTTCTCTTCCGTTTCTCTTATAATAATATCCCGTGCTCAGATCGGCGCGCAGATACAGGGACTTCAGTCTCCGCATGTCCTCAGCTTCGATCTTCCACGGCTTTTTACGTCCTGCCGCGTCCCACTCCAGATAGTAGTCCATATACTTTCTGTAGAGCGCTGTGACTCCGGCGGCATAGTGAGGGCTCTTCATCCTGCCCTCTATTTTGAACGAATCGATCCCCGCGTCGATGAGATCGGGGAGGATCTCCAGGACACAGAGGTCGCGCATGGAGAGCGGATAATGCTCTTTTCCTTTCCCCAGACTGGCTTCTCTGCCTTCCTCGTCAAGGATCCTGCAGGGAAGCCGGCAAGTTCCCGCGCACCTTCCCCTGTTGCCGCTCCTCCCTCCCAGAAAGCTGGAGATCAGGCAGCGCCCGGAATAGGAATAGCACATAGCGCCGTGGATGAAACTCTCCACTTCCACCGGCTCTTCTCTCTTGATGGTTCTGATCTCCTCCAGGGAAAGCTCCCTGGCAGGGACGACTCTGCGGACGCCGAGTTCTTTGAGAAACCGCACGGATTCCGGCGCCGAAGAGGACAGCTGCGTAGAAGCGTGCAATTCCAGCCCGGGGCATCTCTCATGGAGCACCCTGAGCACTCCAAGATCCTGCACGATCACGCCGTCCAGCCCCTTCTCATAGAGATTCACTGCAAAATCCACCGTCTCCTCAAGTTCGCTCTCCTTGGTGAGGACGTTCAGCGTCAGATACACCTTCCTGCCGAAAACATGGGCGTCCCTGATGGACCTTATGATGTCTTCCTCTGTGAAGTTTTCCGCGTATGCCCTGGCGCCGAATTTCTCTCCGCCCAGGTAGACCGCGTCCGCGCCGGCTTTGAGCGCGCCCAGAAAGGCCTTCCTGCTGCCGGCGGGCGCCAGCAGTTCAGGAAGCTTCGTCCTCCCGCTTGTCATTTGGATCCTTCTCCTATTTTTTCTTCTTATCAGCGCTCTGAAGCTTCATCTGCGCTGCCACGAGTTCGTGTTTGATATCATAGAGATCATTCTCTTTTTTGTCAATAATACCCTGAAGTTCTTCGATCCTTGCCTCAGCCTTGAAATAGTCGTCCGCGATATTGAGATTAAGAAGGAGCTGCCTCATATCCACCGGAAGTCTTCCGTAATCCGGGTCGGCGTTCAGCTCGTCGATCTTGCCGTTGAGATATCCGGCCACTCTCAGAAGATACTCTTCGCTCTCGTAGCCGCTCAGGGTATAAGTCCTTCCCCCGATCACAACCTGTGCATCTGTCTTTTCAGTCATACTCTTATTCCTCCATGTACGGAATTCCGAGGTGCGTGTAGGCTTCCCGGGTAGCTACCCTTCCTCTGGGCGTCCTGTTGATCAGACCGTTCTGCAGAAGATAGGGCTCCACAAGATCCTCCAGTGTTCCGGAATCCTCTCCGATGGCCGCCGCCAGAGTGTCAAGTCCGGCCGGTCCGCCTCCGAACTTCTCGATCAGGGTAAAGAGGAAGTTCCTGTCCGCCCTGTCAAGGCCCATGCGGTCGACATCCATCAGGTCAAGCGCCGTGCGCGCGATATCCAGAGTGATCTTCCCGTCATATCTGACCTGGGCGTAGTCCCTTACGCGCTTGAGGATCCTGTTGGCCAGCCTCGGCGTTCCGCGGCTTCTGCGCGCAAGCTCCACGGCTCCCTCTTCGTCAATGGGCACCCGCAGCTTCTTCGCGCTCGCCATGACGATCTGCTTGAGTTCCCCGGTGTTATAGAATTCCAGTCTGTGGATCTCTCCGAATCTGTCCCGCAAAGGGGCTGAGAGCAGCCCCGCCCTGGTCGTCGCGCCGACCAGCGTAAATCTTGGGAGTTCAAGGCGGATGGACTTGGCCGTCGCTCCCTTTCCGATAAGGATATCGATGGCAAAATCTTCCATGGCCGGGTACAGCACCTCTTCCACCTGCTTGTTCAGGCGGTGGATCTCATCGACGAACAGGATGTCGTTCTCTTTAAGACCGTTTAGGATCGCCGCCATCTCACCCGGCTTTTCAATGGCCGGACCGCTGGTGACCCTGATGTTCACACCCATCTCATTCGCGATGATCCCGGAGATCGTCGTCTTGCCGAGTCCGGGAGGTCCGTAGAAGAGCAGGTGGTCCAAGGGCTCCCCTCTCTGCTTCGCCGCCGCGATCGAAATGCCGAGGCTCTCCTTGATCTTGCTCTGTCCTATATATTCGCTGAGCCGCTGCGGTCTGAGTGTGCCCTCGATACGGCTGTCTTCTTCCGTGAAATTGGTTTCTATCGTTCTTCTCTGCATAGGCTTATCTTCGAATTTCGCTCCTATATCTTTCCCGCCAGGTGTATCCGATCACAGATAGCGCAGCGCAGCCTTAAGGATACTCTCCGTATCGTCCAGTTCCTTCTGCTCTTTCTGCGCGCTCTCTTTACAGGCGCGTACCGCTTTCGCCGCCTCCGCTCTGGAATAGCCAAGAGCAGTGAGGGCTTCTATGGCTTCCTCGGAGGCGCTGTCCTGTCCACCGGCCAGACCGGCTCCTCCGGCGTCAAATGCGCCTGCTCCCGCAATTCCCGCGTTTCCTGCGGCAATGGCAAGCATTTCCGCGTCGCGCATACCGGATACCTTGTCCCTGAGGTCGATGATCACTCTCTCCGCTGTCTTCTTGCCGATGCCCGGAGCCCTGGAGATCATCTTGGAATCCCCTGTCATGATCGCGAAACGCAGATCGTCCGCTGTTCCCACGCTCAGAAGCGCAAGTCCGCCCTTGGGGCCGATCCCGCTCACCGTGATCAGAAGCTTAAAGAGCTCAAGGTCTTCTCTGGAACCGAATCCGTACAGCGCGATCTGGTCTTCCCGCAGATATGTATAAGTGTAGACCAGTACTTCCTCATCGCGCCCTGCGGCGGCCAGTCTCTGTACTGTCTCGCCCGCGACCCGCACCTCGTATCCGACGCCGCCGACATCTATTACCGCGGTCCCCTCATAGAGAGCCGCGACATAACCTCTTAAAAATGCAATCATTAAAACACGCTCCTTGAAGCAAGTAATTGAACTTCATTATACATCCGCGGAATACCTTTGACAAATGCCGAAGTTTCCATTGTTTCCATAATGTGTTAATATAAAACAACGCATTAATACACGAAAAGGAGCGCTTTTATGGGTAAAGTATTCCGTTTTAACAAAGATGTGGACACCGATCAGATCATCGCATCCCAGTATCTTCTCTATCCTACTGTGGATGAAATGAAAGCTCACACATTCGAATCTCTGGACGCGAATTTCGCGTCTACAGTAAAGCCCGGCGATTATGTCGTCGCGGACAGCAATTTCGGCTGCGGTTCTTCCCGCGAGCAGGCGCCGGCTGTCCTCAAGGCTCTGGGCGTCCGTGCCGTCCTGGCGCCTTCCTTCGCCCGTATCTTCTACAGAAACTCCATCAATATCGGCCTTCCCGCCATTGTCTGCGACGGTCTCTATGACGCGGTAAAGACAGGCGACGAGATCGACCTTGATATGGAGAAAGGAGTCGTTACTTTCGGGGAGCAGACCTTCTCCTGCACGAAGCTTCCCGTTCATCTTCAGAAGATCCTTGACCGGGGCGGCCTGATCAGTTCTCTGGATGAAATGTGAATATGGAGGAAACCACTATGGGAATGACAATCGCTGAAAAGATCATCGCCCGCGCCGCAGGCGTTCCGGCTGTCAGAGCAGGTGAGATCCACACCGTCGCGCTCGACTACCTCATGAGCAATGACGGCACCACTCATCTCACTATCGATATGTACAATAAACTCCGTAATCCCAGGATCGCGGACAAGAAAAAACTCGTCTGGATCGTCGACCACAATGTCCCCTGCGACAGCCCCAAGACGGCCGCTTCACAGAAGAAAATGCGGGATTTTGCAAGAGATAACGGCATTACCTTCTATGAAGGCGAAGGCGTATGCCACCAGATCATGTGCGAGAAGCACGTTGTGCCCGGCCAGCTTATCTTCGGCGCCGACAGCCACACCTGCGCTTACGGCGCTCTCGGCGCTTTCGGAACCGGTGTCGGCTGCACAGACTATCTATACGGCATGGTTACAGGAGGCTCCTGGGTCATGGTTCCCGAGACGCTGCGCTTTAATCTCACCGGAAAGCTCGCTGACCGCGTCACCGCGAGAGACCTGATCCTGACCATCATCGGCATGATCGGAGCCAACGGCGCCAACTATCACGCTATGGAATTTGTCGGCGACGGCATGAAGAACCTGACTATGAGCGACCGCATTTCCATCTGCAACCTCTGCGTGGAGGCGGGTGCCAAAACAGCGCTCATGGAAGTCGATGATATCACCCTCGCCTATCTCGAGGAGCACGGCGGCAGAAAGCCTGCGGCATGCTTTAAGAGCGACGACGACGCAGTCTTCGAGAAGACCTTCGATATCGACCTCTCTTCTATCGTCCCTGTAGTCGCAAAGCCCCACTTTGTGGACAATCTGGCTCCTGTGGACGAGGTAAAGGGCGTTAAGATCAACGAAGCCTTCCTCGGCTCCTGCAACAACGGCCGCATCGAAGACCTTCGTCTCGGCGCTTCCATCATCAAGGGACACAAGGTGGCTGACAAAGTCCGCTTCCTCGTCGTTCCCGCAAGCCAGGAGGTCTACAGGCAGGCTCTCCGCGAAGGGCTTTTAGACATCTTCATGGAAGCCGGAGCCATGATCATGAACCCCAACTGCAGCGTCTGCTGGGGGAGCTGCCAGGGCGTCATCGGAGCCGGCGAAGTGCTGATCAGCACCGGAACCCGCAACTTCAAGGGCCGCGCAGGCGACAAGAATTCATTTGTATATCTGGGAAGCGCCGCAACTGTCGCGGCATCCGCCATAGCAGGCGAGATCGTCTCCCCTTACACCTATTAAGCCGGTTTTACAGAGCGGCACCGCGTCAGCTGTGCCGCAATTATTATTAAAGAGGAATAATCATGGAACAATTTACAGGTAAAGTCTGGCTCCTCGGCGATGACATCGACACCGATATCATCATTCCCACCGAGTATCTGGCTCTCAAAACAGTGAAAGACATGGCTCCATACGGCTTTTCGCCCCTCAGGCCTGAGCTTGCCGCTCAGATAAAGCCCGGCGACATTATCGTAGCCGGCAAGAACTTCGGCTGCGGCTCCTCCCGCGAGCAGGCGCCCGAAGTCATAAAGGCCCTCGGCGTACGCGCCGTCATCGCCCGCTCCTACGCAAGGATCTTCTTCCGCAATGCCATCAACAACGGTCTTCTCCTCATCGAGAACGACACACTCTGTAATGACGTAAAGGAAGGCGACAAGATTACCGTCAATGTCGGCGAATCCATTGAATACAATGGCAAAACATACCCGATCTCCGCTCTCCCCGACAACCTGCTCGACATTCTCGAGGCAGGCGGCCTCGTAAAAGCAATGCAGAAGCTCAACGGCATCATCAAGTAGGAGGAAGCGAAAATGGGATCCACCCTTATAGAAAAGATTTTTGCACACAATATCGGCGCCGACTCCGTAAAAGCCGGCGATATCATCACGGTCAATGTCGACCGCGTCATGATCCACG
>Ga0310695_10005556_pt1 | contig 21897 bp, 12 predicted proteins | sample RumenRJG_04DNA_FD_203882 | JGI IMG/M metagenome (GOLD analysis project Ga0310695, IMG submission 203882) | Bovine rumen microbial communities from Lethbridge, Alberta, Canada - RJG_04 (v2) (version 2) | ecosystem: Host-associated > Mammals > Digestive system > Stomach > Rumen | place: Canada...
GCTGAAACGGCTGAATGCCGAGGAACACATCACACAGATCATCGTGACCCACGACCCTGTTGTGGCAGAGAAGACCAACCGAATAATCAGAATTCAGGATGGAGTTATTGAATGAAATATGGCAGACGGCTCGGCGTAACAAGCTGCGTACCACGCTCACGGGCTTTGCCGTTGCATGGGGCATCTTCATGATCATCGTGCTGCTGGGTGCCGGAAACGGACTCATCAATGCTGCAATGGAGTCGAACGGACGTTTCCTCACAAACTCTATGCGCATCTCTGGCGGTTGGACCGACAAAGCCTACCGCGGCATGAAGGAAGGACGCAGCATCACGCTGAACAGCAAGGACCTGCTGGCCACCCAGACAGAGTTCGACACCAACATCGACGACGTAGGCGCTGAGATGAGTCAGCAGGTCATCATCAGCATGGGCAAGGAGTATGTCAGCGCATCGCTCGACGGTGTCTATCCCAACCATATCCGCATCAACAAGCGCGAGATGATCAGCGGGCGCTTCATCAACGAGATCGACATCCGCGAGCGCCGCAAGGTCGTGGTGCTCAGTCGCTCGCAAGCGAAGGAACTGACTAAAACCTCCACCCTCATCGGCAAGTACGTCAACGTAGGCAACATTGCCTTTAAGGTGGTGGGCATCTACAAGGAAGACGAGAGCCGACAGAGCAACGAGGCCTTCACGTCGTTTACCACCATACAGACAATGTATGGGCGTGGCAACGAGATGGGCACCATCGAGTATTCTTTCCACGGACTACCCACGGAGAAAGACAACGATGCCTTTGAGCGTCGCTACCAACAACGACTGAACGCCAACCACGATGCAGCGCCCGACGACGAGGGCGCCATCTGGATATGGAACCGCTTCACGTCGGCCATGCAGATGAACAAGGGCATGGAAATCATCCGTACCGCACTGTGGGTCGTAGGACTGTTCACGTTGCTCTCAGGCATCGTGGGTGTATCGAACATCATGCTCATCACCGTGAAAGAGCGCACCCATGAGTTCGGCATCCGCAAGGCTATCGGTGCCAAACCGTGGACCATCCTGAAGCTCATCATCGTCGAGAGCGTCATCATCACCACCTTCTTTGGATATATCGGCATGGTACTCGGCGTGGCAGCCAACGAATATATGGACGCGACGATTGGACATGACCAGATAGACACGGGCTTGTTCAAGGCCACGATGTTCGTTAATCCGACCGTGGGCCTCGACGTCTGTATCGAAGCCACCCTCGTCATGATTATCGCAGGCACCATAGCAGGGCTCATCCCCTCGCTGAAGGCCGCCCGCATACGTCCCATCGAGGCGCTACGCGCGGAGTAGACGCAGCCACAGAATTTAGCCGCGGACTTTACAGAGAAATGTGGGTCGCGGACAGAACGGACAAAAATGGACGGAATGAAGGTAACTTAGTCCCCCTCCTACAGGAGGGGTTAGGGGAGGTCAAATAACAACCTACAAGAGGGGTTACTGGAGATCATATAACAAAACAGAATCAATGAGAATAGACATAGACTCCTACCGCGAAATTCTCGACACCCTGACGAGAAACAAGAGCCGCTCGTTGCTCACGGGCTTCGGCGTGTTCTGGGGCGTGTTCATGCTCGTGGCTCTGATGGGCGGCGGGCAGGGCGTGAAGCAACTACTGAACGAGAACTTCGAAGGTTTCGCCACAAATTCGGCCATGATATGGGCACAGCCCACCACCAAGGCTTACAAGGGTTTCAGCAAGGGACGCTACTGGTCGATGGTCTACAAGGACGTAGACCGTCTGCGCCAGCAGGTGCCCGGACTGGATGCCGTGGCCCCCGTGATACAGAGTTTTAGCGGCGCGGCCGTCTATGGCGACCGCAAGTCGTCGGTATCACCCTTGGGCACAACGCCCGCCTACCAGCGTATCATCGAGCCTAAGATGCAATATGGCCGCTACCTGAACGAGATGGACATGGCCCAACGCCGCAAGGTGTGCGTCATTGGCAAGAAAATCTACAAGGAGCTGTTCCCCGGCGGTGGTGACCCCTGCGGACGCACTATCCGCATCGACGGTATCTACTATCGCGTAGTGGGCGTAGACTACAACATGTCGAGCATGATAGGCGAGGCCGGTGCCTCCGCGGTCATCCCTATCACACTGATGCAACAGGCCTATAGCCGTGGCAACGCGGTCGACATGATTGCCGTAACGGGACGTCCAGGCGTCATCATGAGTGAGCTGGCACCGAAGATGCGACAAGTCATTGCCCGCGCACACACCATCGCCCCGGACGACGAGAAGGGCGTCATGGTCTTTAATACCGAGATACTCTTCCAACTGCTCGACAACCTGTTCCGCGGTGTGAACTTCCTCATCTGGCTCGTGGGTTTGGGTACACTCTTTGCAGGTGCCATCGGCGTGTCGAACATTATGATGGTGACGGTACGAGAGCGCACTACCGAGATTGGCATCCGACGTGCCATCGGTGCCACGCCACGCATCATCCTCATGCAGATTATCTCTGAGAGTATCGTGCTGACACTCGTTGCCGGCATGAGCGGCATCCTCTTTGCCGTGCTCATCCTGCAGATGCTCGAGCTGTACAACACCGAGGACGGCATCCTCATGGCCCATTTCCAGGTACACTTCTGGACTGCCATCTTCTGTGCCTCCGTCATTGCCCTGATGGGCGTGCTCGCCGGGCTTGCTCCTGCAGGCCGTGCCATGGCCATCAAACCCGTAGATGCCATGAGAGATGAGTAAAGGTAAGAAGGTAAAAAAGTAAAAACGACAATATATTATGAAACGTTACTCAAAACTGATTATCGCCGCAATCATCGCGCTGATTTTCATCGGAACCTTCGTGTTCCTCTGGCGTAAGAGCCAGCCGAAAGAGATTGTCTACTCGGAGCTGCCGACCGAAGTCAAGGACCTGCAGAAGACCACCATCATCACCGGTATCATCGAGCCGCGCAACGAGGTAAGCGTGAAACCTCAGATCAGCGGCATCATCGCCGAACTGATGAAGGAGCCTGGACAGACCGTGCAGGCCGGCGAGGTCATCGCCAAGGTAAAAGTAATTCCCGACATGGGACAGTTGTCGAGTGCCGAGAGCCGCGTCCGTCTGGCCGAGATTAACCTGAAGCAGGTGGAGACCGACTTCAACCGCACCAAGGAACTGCACGAGCAGAAACTTGTGAGCGACGAGGAGTTTGAGAAGGGTCGCCAGCAGCTACGTCAGGCACGCGAGGAGAAAGCCGCTGCCGACGATGCCCTGCAGGTGGTACGCGACGGTGTGTCGAAGTCAAATGCCTCAGCATCGAGCACGCTGATAAGAAGCACCATCAGCGGCGTCATCCTCGACATCCCGGTGAAGGTGGGTAACTCGGTCATCAACTCCAACACGTTCAACGACGGTACGACCATCGCTACCGTAGCCAACATGAAGGACCTGATCTTCCGAGGAAATATCGACGAGACCGAGGTGGGACAGCTCACGGTGGGCATGTCCATGAAGCTGACCATCGGTGCTCTGCAGAACCTGACGTTCGATGCCGTATTGGAGTACATCTCACCCAAGGCCATACAGAGCAACGGTGCCAACCAGTTCGAGATCAAAGCTGCCGTACGCATGCCGTCCGACAGCAGGCAGATACGCTCAGGCTACTCGGCCAACGCCGAGATTGTGCTGGAAGAGGCCAAGCAGGTGCTCAGCGTACCTGAGAGTGCCATCGAGTTCAGCGGCGACTCTACCTTTGTCTATATTGTGAAGGAGTCAGGGAGCAAGGAGCTGAACAACAAGTACGAGCGCCGTGCTGTAGAGACCGGCCTGAGCGACGGTGTGAACATCGAGATCAAGAAGGGACTGAAGCAACAGGACAAGGTGCGCGGTCCGCAGATTATTGCCGAGGAAGAGTGAGTGATAAAGGTAAAAAAGTAAAAAGCATGATGATGAAGAAGAGATATAGAATAAAGGTTCAAGGGTGGGTAAAGGTTTTACCTTTTTACCTTTTTACCCTTTTACCTTTAAACGCCCAGCAGCCTTGGACGTTGGAGCAGTGCATCGACTATGCCGTGACCCATAACATCAGTATCAAGCAGTACGAGAACCGGCAAAGGCAACAAGAGCTGCAGCTCTCCACTGCCCGCAACAACCGCCTGCCCGACCTGAACGCCTCGGCCAGTGAGAACTTCTCCTTCGGACGCGGACTTACGTCCGATAACACCTACACGAACACCAACACCTCGTCGACGTCGTTCTCGCTCGGCACGAGCATCCCACTACTCACCGGTAACCGCATCCCAAAGAACATTGAATTAAGCCGACTGAACCTCGAAGCCTCCACCCAAGACCTGGAGAAGGCCAAGAACGACATTCGTGTTCAAGTGGCTCAACAGTACGTACAAGTGCTCTACGACATGGAAATCAGCGGCGTAGCCCGCCGTCAGGTGGCCATAGACTCAGCTCAGATAGCCCGTCTGGAGTCACTGTTCAAGTTGGGACGTGCCAGCGAAGCCGAGGTGGCCCAGCAACGAGCCGCTCTGGCCCAGAGCCAACTTACAGTCACGCAGGCCGACAACAACACCCAGTTAGCCCTGCTCTCGCTCTCTCAGCTCCTCGAACTGCCGTCGCCAGAAGGATTTAGCATCAGTTCCACCATCGTGGCAGCCGATTCTTCAAAGGCTACGCCCTCTCCCGATGCCATCTATGCCGAGGCCCTTGCATTACGCCCAGAGATACAGGCCGAGAAACTACGTTTGAAGGGGGCCGATGCCAACATCGACATCGCGCGCAGCTCCCTCTTCCCGTCGCTCTCGTTCAGTGCCGGCTTGGGCAGCAACTACTATAAGACCTCAGGCTTCCCTGCCGATGATTTTGCCAAGCAGATGAAGAACAACTTCAGTCAGTATTTGGGGTTCAGCCTCAGCGTGCCCATCTTCAACCGTTTCTCTATACGCAACAACATCCGCAGTGCGAAAATCGACCGCGAGAACCAGCTACTGGCACTCGACAACACGAAGAAACAACTCTACAAGGAGATTCAGACTGCCTATTACAACACCGTGACGTCACGTCAGAAGCTACAGAGCAGCGAAGAGGCCTACCGTAGCAGCAAGATGGCTTTCAGTCTCATGCAAGCGAAATACGAAGTGGGCAAGGCCACCTCAACAGAGTTCAACGAGGCGCGTGCCAACCTGCTGAAAACGGAGAGCGACCTGACACAGGCACGTTACGAGTATCTCTACCAAACCGCCCTCATACAGTTCTATCGAGGACAACCGCTTCATTTCTAACCCGTCACCATCGGTGCCATGGAGGTTTGAGATTTTTGGGGAGTGAAGGGTATTCCACTCCCCCTCCTACAGGAGGGGCCAGGGGAGGTCGTCATCTGTTCGAGGGGTAGGGTATATAATAGAATTCTGTACGGACGGATTAGGGCTTCATCTCATTGAACATCGCGGTTTCCTCGTCAAAGAATTTGAGATAAAATAGCGTTCTTGTTGACCTGCCTTGTTAAACCAATAAGAGAAAAGACGTGCTCTTTGTGCCTGCTGTTCACCAGCTGTGCTGCACATATAGAGCAGGATGTCTGGATTTTTTGGTTTTCTGCCTTTATCCGCTGCTCTTCTTCCCACATTCTTCTAGCTTCCTCCTCCAACTGATGTTGGCGAGCTTTGGCACGACGAAACATCTCCCTTACTTACTCATGGGTCAGACGATCAAAAGTAGTAGTCTTTGTCTCCATTATGATAACTTTTTTATTATTCTGCTGCAAAATCAACAATTAATTCTGAATAAACAAAGGAAACGACTGCAAAATAATACAACTGAAAGATGATCAGAAACGGGCTGTCAGGGAACTGAAACAGAAGATGGTTGACAAGCTTTCTTGCTTTTTTGCCATCCAAATACTTTTTTTATACATCTTTTTAATAATAAAGTGCTGATTTACAAATAAAATTTGTAATTTTGCAAATGGTTCGGGGAGACGTGTTGTTGAGCAGCGCGAAAAAATCCGGACTGATGATGCATAGCTGATTATTTCGCACTTACCGAAAAGACCTGAGAAACCTATTTTGGAATAGTTCGATCTAAGAAGCAGAGGAAGACCTCCTAATAAGGATTCCTAATGAGCACATAATAGCTTTGCACACGCTTTGGCGTGTTGCGGCCTTATTAGTGTTCAGGGGGTTCCAATTTCTCAGGTCTGCCCCTTAGGTAAGTGCATAAGGATGGCTTCACGCCATTTTTGTGTCCTTTCCCTTCGTTGCATCCCGATATGTGCAACTAAAAAAGGACTAAAAACCAATGAACAAACAACAGTTAGCATCTAAGATTTGGGCTTCTGCCAACAAGATGCGCTCCAAGATAGAGGCCAACGAATACAAGGACTATATTCTGGGCTTTATCTTCTACAAGTTCCTTTCTGACAAGGAGGTGGGTTACCTCCAGGCCAACGGTATCTCCGGCGAAGAATTGAAGGAGATAACTGAGGTAAACTCAGAGGCCGTTGACTTTATCCAGCAGGAATTGGGGTATTTCATTGCCTACGAGAATCTCTTTTCTACTTGGTTAGAGATGGGCAAGGATTTCACGGTTGCCAATGTACGCGATGCCCTTTCTGCCTTCGACCGTAAGATTAGTCCCAATCACAAAAAGCTGTTCGTCAAGATTTTCGATACACTCCAAACTGGGCTGAGCAAACTGGGAACATCTACAGCTGAGCAAAATGCAGCTGTGCGCGATCTGGTCAGTCTCATCCGCGAGATTCCAACGGATGGCCGTCAAGACTATGATGTGCTGGGCTTCGTCTATGAATATCTGATTAGCAACTTTGCCGCCAATGCTGGCAAAAAAGCTGGTGAGTTCTATACCCCCCACGAGGTATCGGTGATGATGTCGGAAATCATCGCCCATCACCTGCGCCAACAAGATGAGATACGCATCTACGACCCTACGAGCGGTTCTGGTTCCCTACTGATCAACATTGGCAAGTCAGTAGCCCGCCATATCAACGATAAGAACAACATCAAGTACTACGCCCAGGAGCTGAAGCAGAACACCTTCAACCTGACCCGCATGAACCTGATTATGCGAGGCATCAGTCCCTCTAACATCGAGTGCCGCAATGGTGACACACTGGCAATGGACTGGCCCATGTTCGACGAGAGCGACCCGCAGGGTACCTACGACCCGCTCTATGTGGATGCCGTAGTGAGCAATCCTCCCTATTCGCAGGAGTGGGACCCCACGGATCAAGAGAACGACCCGCGATATGCTCCATTTGGTGTAGCCCCCAAAGGCTGTGCCGACTATGCATTTCTGTTGCACGACCTTTATCACGTCAAGCCTTCTGGCATCATGACCATTGTGTTGCCCCATGGTGTGCTCTATCGTGGTGGCTCAGAATATCAGATACGCCGTCAGTTGGTAGAGTACAACCATATTGATACTATTATCGGGCTACCAGAAAAGGTGTTCTTCGGCACGGGAATTTCTACTATCGTAATGGTGCTGAAGCGTAAGACGCGCCAGGACGAGAGCATCCTTTTTGTCGACGCATCTGCTGGTTTTGAGAAGGACGGCAAAAACAACCGACTCCGTGCTTGCGACATCAAGAAGATTGTGGATGCAGTGACCTCCCGCACTCAGACACCAGATTTTGCCCGTCTGGTCAGCCGCGACATTATCCGCCAGAACGACTATAACCTGAACATCTCACGCTATGTTGATAGCACTCCCAAACCAGAGCGGTACGACATCTATGCCACGATGTTTGGAGGCATACCAGACTCGGAACTGGCATCGCTGTCAGCCTACTGGCAGGCATTCCCAACGCTGCGCCAGCAACTCTTTACCATCAATGCCGACGGCTATAGCCATTTGGCTACGGATAATGTTCAGCAGACTATCAAGGAAAATGAAGAAGTTAAGCAGTTCGAAACTGGCTACAAAAATGCCTTTAACGATTATGCAACATTCTTGGAACAGACGCTTATTGTGCCGATGGCTTCGCTGAATGTCCAACAGACACAGACGGCCATTAGTGATGACCTGTTCCGTCGCTTACAGCCGTTCACATTGGTAAATAAGTATCAGGCTTTCCAATTCTTTAGCCAAGACTGGGAGCACGTTGCCACTGATTTGGAGATTCTGCAAACTGAAGGTATGGATGCTGTCCATCAAGTTAATCCACACATGGTGGTTAAGAACAATCGTGAGGTGCAAGACGGTTACGAAGGGCATGTGCTACCATTCTCATTGGTGCAGGAAACACTATTTCAAGATGAATTGCTCACCATCTCTGAGAAAGAGGCCCGTCTCTCAGAGATTGCTGAAGAGGAAGAGCCTACAGCTGACTTCAAGAAGGAAGAGAAACGTCTGAATCAGGAAGTGAAAAAACTGCGCACAGAATTGGAAGAACAAACCATTAAAGCCATTCAGACCATAGATAATGCAACAGCTATCGACCTTCTGCGGCAGAAGTGGACAGCTCCGCTTACTGTCTCGCTTCAACGAATGCCCGGCGAGGTGATAGCCTTGCTTACAGAACGTGTACAACGACTGGCTGCCAAATATGCCACCACCTATCAGGACATAGCCCAGCGCATCAATAAGGCGGAAACCCGTCTTTACGAACTTCTTGGTCAACTGCAAGGCAGTGAGGCAGACAACATCGGACTGGCAGAATTTCAGAAAACTCTAAATGTGAAGTAGTATGGCAAAGAAAGAACCAAATATTAGATTCAAGGGGTTCGAAGGAGAGTGGGAAGAATCTATCATGAGTGCCAAATTCGATTTTAACACTCCTCATAATAGTCTTTCTCGAGACAAACTAAACGCAGAAGATGGAGATATCAGAGATATTCATTATGGAGACATTCTTATCAAGTATAATGCTGTCGTTGATGCACAGGCTGATGATATTCCGCACATAACGAACAGCAGCGTTTCTGACTATGCAGACTCTCTCCTTATGGATGGGGATGTAGTCTTTGCAGATACTGCAGAGGACGAAACAGCAGGTAAAGCTGTTGAAATACAAAAAGCAGATGGCAACAATGTAGTAGCAGGGTTGCATACAATTGTTGCAAGACCGAAGGATTATTTCTCTCCAAACTTTTTAGGCCATCGGTTTAATTCTGATTCCTATCATTCACAATTAGTTCCATTATTGCAGGGAATAAAAGTCTTATCAATTAGTAAGGCCGCATTGGCAGATACAACCTTTTCTTGGCCGCAAAAAAAGGATGAGCAACAGAAGATTGGCGAGTTCTTCCAGCAGTTGGATGAACTAATTGGTGCGAAGGAAAAAGAGTTGGAGAAACTACGCCAGATGAAGCAGGCGTTGCTGGACAAGATGTTCCCGAGTAATGAAGAAATTGCCCCCCCCATTCGATTTAAGGGCTTTACAGAACCGTGGGAACGAAAGAGATTAGGAAACTTATGCAAAATTAATCCAAATGAAGAACCGCTTATGGGTCAATTCTATTATATCGATTTAGAATCTGTGGAAAAGGGTGTATTGAAGAAGCAACGACTTCTGACAGCATCTGATGCACCAAGCAGAGCACAAAGAGTTCTAAAGAAAGATGATGTCCTGTTTCAAACAGTGCGTCCTTATCAGCGTAACAACTATTATTTCGATAAAGACTCTTCAAGACAATGGGTTGCTTCAACAGGATATGCTGTATTAAGATCAAAAACATATCCATATTTCCTCTTTACGATATTAGAAACAGAAACATTTAATAAGGAAGTTATAAACCGATGTACAGGTACTACTTATCCAGCGATTACTCCATCGGATATAGGAAAAATTGAAGTTGCCTTTTGCACATTTCCCGAGCAGCAGATGATTGGTGACTTCTTCCGCTCCCAGGACGAAGCCATCAACAGCTCGAAAGAAGAAATCGCAAAGTTAAGAACCCTAAAGCAAGCCTGCCTACAGCAGATGTTTGCTTGAAAGAAAATAAAACAAGCCTATGGCATTCAATAACGAAGAGAAGTTTGAGAACGCATTAATAGAAATGCTGTCGAAAAAGGGATGGGAGAAAGAAGTGCTCCGTCACCCCACAGAGAAGGATCTGCTCAAGAACTGGGCCAACATCCTATTCGACAACAACAATACTATTGACCGCTTAAACGGCCAACGGCTGACGGAGGGCGAGATGCAGCAGCTGATGGACCAGATAAGCACGTTGCGTACACCGCAGATGCTTAACGGCTTTATCAACGGACGCACGGTGAGCGTGAAACGCGACAATCCTGCCGACACGCTGCATATGGGAAAAGAGATTACGCTAAAAATCTTCGACCCGCATGAGATAGCGGCCGGTCAGAGCCGCTATCAGATTGTGAAGCAGCCGCACTTTTCGTCATCTTCACCCTTGTTGCAGCAGCGACGCGGCGACCTCATGCTGCTAATCAACGGTATGCCTGTTATTCACATAGAACTGAAGAAGAGCGGCATACCCGTGAGTCAGGCCTATAACCAGATAGAGAAATACTCGCGTGAAGGAATCTTCTCCGGACTGTTCCAGTTGATACAAATTTTCGTGGCTATGAATCCTGAAGAGACAGTCTATTTTGCCAATCCCGGCCCTGATGGGCGATTCAACAAAGACTTCTATTTCCACTGGGCCGACTTCAATAATGTGCCACAGAACGACTGGAAAGACATAGCCACCTATCTGCTCTCTATTCCAATGGCCCACCAACTGATAGGCTACTACACCATTGCCGACCGTACCGACGGTGTGCTAAAGGTGTTACGTTCTTACCAGTATTTCGCCGTTCGAGCTATCTATGACCGTGTAGCCAAGCACCGCGATTGGCACGACACTGACCACCAATTAGGTGGCTACATCTGGCATACCACTGGCAGTGGCAAGACCATGTCGAGTTTCAAAGCCGCACAACTGATAGCCGACAGTGGCAATGCCGACAAAGTCATTTTCGTGATTGACCGGATAGAGTTAGGTACTCAGTCGGCTCGCGAATATCGAAACTTCTCACAAGAGGACGAGGCCATACAGGAAACGGAGGACACGCAGGCACTGATAGCCAAGATGAAGTCGCCCAACGTCAGCGACACTCTCATTGTGTCATCCATCCAGAAACTTGGCATCATTGCCGAAGACGGAATCCGACAGGCCGACCTGAAGAAGATCCGCGAGAAGCGCATCGTGTTCATTGTTGACGAGTGTCACCGCTCCACTTTCGGTGACTCCTTCCGCGACATCAAGGCGACATTCCCTACCGCCATGTTCTTCGGTTTCACTGGTACGCCCATACAGGACGAGAATCGCAGACAGCAGAGTACCACAACCGATATCTTCGGTGACGAACTTCACCGCTACAGTATTGCCGACGGCATACGCGATGGTAATGTGCTGGGGTTTGACCCCTACAAGGTGATGACCTATAAGGACAAAGACTTGAAAACACAGGTAGCATTGAACTGTGCTGGTGCCAATAGCGTTGAAGAGGTGATGCAGGACGAGGAGAAAACACGCATCTTCAACCGCATCATGGGCTTGCCGATGGCTGGTCACTATGGCGAAGAAGGCATGTGGATAAGCGGCATCGAGGACATGGTGCCTGCCACTCAATACTTAACAGAGGAACACATGAACGCTGTGGTAGATGACATATTGGAAGGATGGCTTGTTTTGAGTAAAAACCATAAGTTTCATGCCATCTTTACCGTTCCCAGCATACCGCAAGCCATCAAGTACTATCGGATATTCAAAGAGCGTGCTACCAACCTGAAGGTAACAGCTCTGTTCGACCCATCGTTGCCCAACGACAACCCCGACAAGACAATATTCAAAGAGAATGCACTTGCAGAGATTATCAGCGATTATAAAGAAATGTTCGGACAGAGCTATACTATCGCTGAACATGCCAAGTTCAAAAAAGACTTGTCGAATCGATTGGCGCACAAAAAACCCTATATCGGACTGGAACAACCAGCTAACCGTGACAAAAGGCTCGACCTGCTGATAGTGGTATCGCAAATGTTGACGGGATTTGACTCGAAGTGGGTGAATACGCTTTATATAGACAAGGTGATAGAGTACGAGGAACTGATACAAGCTTTTTCGCGTACCAACCGTTTGTATAGCCGAGATGAAAAACCTTTCGGAGTCATCAAGTATTACAGTCATCCGCATACAATGGAATATCTCATAAAAGAGGCTGTGCGGTTGTACTCAGGCGACAAGCCACTGGGACTATTCGTCAGCAAGCTGGACGTGAATCTTGGCGGCATGAACCAGAAGTATCGTGAGATTGCGTTACTATTTGAACAAGCAGGCATTGAGAACTTTGCCAAACTGCCAGAGGCTACCGCACTCAGAGGGCGGTTTGCCGTACTTTTCCGTGAATACAACCAATACCTCGACGCAGCTAAAGTGCAAGGCTTCAATTGGGGGAAACTGACCTACCTCTGTCCCAATGGCGAAGAGGTGACGGTGAACCACGATGAGCGCACATACAATACCCTGGTGCAGAGATACAAGGAACTGTTCGGTAGCGGTGGTGGAGGTGGCGGCGGTAATCCGCAGGACGAAGAGCCACCATACGACCTTGACCCGCATTTGTCGGAAATAGACACGGGGAAGATTGATGCCGACTACATGAACCACAACTTCGAGAGGTATCGCAAAGCACTTGAACAGCCGAACGTGACCGAAGATGAGCTGCAACAGCTCTTGAACGACCTGTCAGCCTCGTTTGCATCTCTGCCGCAGGAGGAACAGCGGTATGCGGAGATATTCTTGCACGATGTACAGAGTGCCAATATCACGTTAGAACCCGGCAAGACCTTCCGCGATTATATCACCGAATATATGACTACTGAGCAAGACCACCGCGTCAGCCAGTTGGTGAACATATTAGGAGTGGACAGGGAACAGCTAAAGGCCATGCTCAACCTGCAAATAACTGAGCAAAATCTGAACGAGTTCAACCGTTTCTCTCGTCTGAAGGAGTCTGTGGATGCCGTAAAGGCTAAAGCTTACTTCGAAGCAAAGACAGGACAGAAGATGTCGGTATTTAAAGTGAATATCGAAATGAACAACCTGCTAAAACGATTCCTATTGGAAGGCGGTTTTGACATCGAAGTGAATAGCGACGAGAAGGAATCGTCAGCACAGGAAGTTAAATTGGGCGTACTGACAGACATCCGCAAGGATGCAAGTGTGAAATTGTTGGTAGACAATATGATGACTCTCGACGTGGGTACTTCCATCCTCCAGATTGTAGCAACTTGCCAACAGGAATTTGGAATGAAATACCCTGCCATGATCAAGCAACCAAAGGCATGGCTTCACTTGATAGACAATTATGTAAAAGAAAAAACCACAAGATACGACCTGCAGCCAGAGGAAACCTTCTACTGGATGGCTGCGGAATCTTCGGAAGAAGAGAAAGATGAAAAGCAAATGAAGACATTATCGGTACAACAGCCCTGGGCTTCGCTTATCTGTAGCGGTGTGAAGGACATCGAAAATCGTACTTGGCAGCCAAAGGCTGCTCCTGGACGCATCTTGATTCATGCCAGTGGGAAGAGTATTCCTAAGGACTATGACCTGAAGTATCTGATGCCCGAAGAAATATCTACTATCAGCAACCTTAGGAAGTTTGGTATCGTTCCTGAGTTTGAGGACATGCCCCTATCTGCAATCATTGGATACGTGGATGTGGTTGGATTTACGACCAATAGCGAATCTTTCTGGGCTGGAGAGGGACAGACGCACTGGCAGCTACAGAATGCATGGCTCTTTGATGAACCAATCACAGGTGTAAAGGGGAAGTTGGGTCTCTTCGACTATCCATTAGCCCCTGACAATCTGCCGTCAGCCCATCAGGTGACCGCCCACTTCCCAAAGATTGAGAATGATGAACTGGTCGTTCATATTGGCAAAAAGGGATGGCAGTGGCTGAATAGTAGTCCCGATGTCTTTACAATAGACTTGAACGACCCATATACGGTTGACAATGTATGTAATGAGGGTTCTTTCGAACTGAAGCCAGTAAAAAGTATCAGGTTCATTTATGGAGTCGAGGAAATGGCGTTTTATGTTGAGGAATTTGGATGGGATGCCTACCGAGACGCACAAGGCGAGGACTTGACCTATGGAGAAGACAAAACACTCTGGGCTTACGCAATATATCAGTTAGGCAAACGAATTAAATAGTACATCATGGACGGATGGGCAGAAACATATTACAGGACAGAGGAGGACTATGAGAACGGTCGTAATAAGGTATTACCGTATGCTGTGAATTGCAAAGTGAAGGAGAAGATAGGTATTCTAACCAAAGCGTTGAAAAATGCAGGGTTTACCTATGCCGTCACTTCCACAGGTATCCCCAGCATGATGACATCATTTCTCATCAATATGGAATTCAAGAAATACGCCAAGATTCCCTATCCTGTTCATTATGGATGTGTCAATGACAGAGTCTATACAGTGGAGGAATTCCTTGACGAGGTTCTTCTCTCGCACTCTAATCAGTGAACTAAACTTCCAGTCTTTTCCTGCTTTTTCCGAAAAAGATGCGTAAATACGCAAATAATTCGGAAGTATGGATAGAATTGACAAAGGACACAGGGGACTGGTACCTATCTCGTAGCGATGGCTGATGTTTGATGGCTAATATATATCCCACACTCGCAAAAATGTGCGGGATTAAAGACTCCCGACCTGTAAAAAAATACATGATTATGTGCTATCCTACACCAAGCACTCATTTTCAACTGGTTAGAGACTTTTTGGCTAAAAAATATATAAAACGAATGTGATTTTGCGGGAAATTGTCGTATTTTTGTTAGTCATGGTATGCGTGAGGTGGTGGAGGCATACAAGAAACTCCTTTTTGTGCTGAAAATCTGCAAAAAAGAGGCTAAAAGTTTGACTTTTGTCGAATCTTCTCGCGACTCAGCAAAAAAAATATAATTTTCTATGCATTCGCTGCTCGAAAATTTGGAAGTTATCAAATAAATGCCTATCTTTGCACCGTCAGAATAAAAGTTCTGGCTACGCCGCTGAGTGCGGGGAGTAAGGCTTTACAGATACTGCTCCATTTGAATAAAAAGGCTGCATCATGTATGGTGCGGCTTTTTTATTGCTCGTATTTTTTGCGGAACTGCCTATAGAACATCGGGCTTTGGGCTACGTATCTGTTTACAGAGATGGTCTTCTTTCCTTTGAACAAGAGTACTTCTACTGCATTGCGGTTCGCTTCGAAGTAGGCTTTGATGTCGGCAGCCAGCAGACGACCATTGTAGTCTGACGTGATATTGAGCAAGATACGATTGCTCTGGCCGATAGAGTCCAAAAGTTGCGTTCCCACAGACCCTTTGCCATAAACTGTCTTTAGATCGTACATCATGTATGCCCCTTTCTTTCTGAAAATGAAATCGGCAGTTCGACAGTTTCTTGGGTTAGGCAGAAGATATACGGTGTTACCATGTTCTACAGCTTTGTGGGCAGCATCCAACAAGGCATCGTAGTCGCCGTCATATTCGCCACCAACAGAATAGATTGCCGTCTCTCCTTTTACGAGAGTGAATCCTCCATACTGGGTAATCTTCTCCAATTGCTTGACGAATTGGATGCCAGATAAGGAGTGAAGTAATGACAACTCTATTGCTATATCTTCCATAATGCCTGCAAAGGTAACACTTTTTTCTGAAAAGTGCTAAAACATTTACGATTTTTGTGATAGTAGGAGAAGTGACTGACATACTGATGGCTGATGGAAGATAAAAAGTCGCTTGACTACGCAAACGCCTCTTCTACTACCATATTTGGATAAGCCACCTGCTCGTCGTAGATGAGGCTGATGCCAAGGGCATCCTCAAGTTTCGACAGCGTGTCGAGCGACATATTCTCCTTGCCCTTCAGTATCTTCGACACATACTGCTGCGTACAATCCATGCGTTCAGCGAGGACACCGGGGACTGGTACCTGTCTCGTAGCGATGGCTGATGTTTGATGGCTAATATATATCCCACACTCGCAAAAATGTGCGGGATTTTAGACTCCCGACCTGTAAAAAAAATACATGATTATGTGCTATCCTACACCAAGCACTCATTTTCAACGGGTTAGAGACAAAATAACCGCCATTTATGCGCAATTATCCTACACCAAAAAATCTAAAAAAAATAGTCACTCGCGCTTACATTCTCGCTTTTTTTTCGTAACTTTGCACCACCGTATGCGAAGGCACGGCAATTAGGTATATGTAAACCCAGACAATGACTAACGTAAAGTCGAGTCAACGAGAATTAGAAATAAGTATATAGGGAGTCCGAACCGTCCGGACAAAAGTCCGAAACGTTCGGACAAAAGTTCGGACAGTTCGGACGAAGGCAAAGAGCCCCTCTCAGGACATCAAACAGCCCCTCTCAGAACTCCGAACAGCCTACGTTGGGAGTCAGGACAAACCAGAACAATCATTCAAATCATAGAAAAACATGAAAGGAATAATACAGATTTCGAAAGTGAAGACCCAGTACGGGCAGTTCGGAACGCCCGTCACCACTGATGTCGCCACCGTTTACGCGAAGTTAATCTCAGGCGACTATGCCGAGCGTGTGAATAAGATTGCGCTGAACGCCACGCTATCGGCCATCGACAGAGGCGATCGCCTTGGAACCATTGATGGCGTCGACGCGTTGCCTTACCTGCTCTTCTCGGCCACGTTCGGACGGGGAGGCGTAGACGAAGTGCGCACGAGAACACACTTAGTGCTGCTCAGCGTGAACTGTCCAGAGGGCCTGGCACACATCGCCCAGCTGAAGGAGCGCGCGGTGCAACTGCCCTACACGCTGCTGGCCTTTGCAGGCAGTTCGCAGAAAACGCTGAAAATCGTGGTGCGATGCCAGTATGGCGACGGTCAGCAGCCACAGACCACCGAGGACTACGGGCAATTTCTCAGTGAGGCTCACCAAACGGCCTCGCGGCTCTACGAGGCACTGGCCGGCTGTCGGGTGACTCCCTCGGCCCCAACGGTATTGTCGGGCTGTCGCATGAGCAATGACCCGGAGGCCTATTTCAACCCTGAGGCCCAGACGGTGACTGTCGTCAGGAAGCAGAAACATAAGTCGCACGACGTTACGCTCACCAAAGAAGGCGACGTGGAGCACCGCTTTGCCCAGAAAGAAAGCGAGCGCATGAAGATGGAGTTCTATGCTTGCTTGGACAAAGCCTTCGAGAGCGCAACCGATGCCGAGGAGGTGGTGCAGGCGCTGGCCCACTACTGCCACAAGGCGCAGCTGCCGGAGGAGATGTGCGTGAACAACGCCATGCTGCACTGGAGCAGCATCGACGTGAGCGACGACATGAAACGCCGCATCTTCCGCACAGTCTATAAGAAACCTTTTGCCGCAGGCAAGCCTGTGTCTCAGATGAACGAGAAGGAGCGTATCGCACGCTTCATCAAGGACTTCTTCGACCGCCGCTACCAACTGCGCTACAACGAGGTGAAGCAGCAGGAGGAGTTCAGGCTCAACAACGGGATGGACCTGGCGTGGCAACCGCTGACGCAGCGCGACCTGAAGCGCATCGCCTTCGAGGAGATGATGGAGGGCGGCTACGGCTGGTCGGTGGACATCGAGACTTACGTGCAGTCGACACTCGTCAAGTCGTACAACCCCATCATGGAGTTCCTGATGGCTGCCGAAAGTCATTACAATGCGAAGCGCGACTATATCGGTGAGCTGGCATGCCGCGTACCTACCGACTACGAGGATTGGGAACGTTTCTTCCACCGCTGGTTCCTGGCCATGGTGGCACAATGGATGGGCCGCAACCGCGACTTCGGCAATGCTATGGTGCCGATGCTCATAGGCAAGCAGGGCACGCACAAGACCACGTTCTGCAAACAACTGCTGCCCAGGGCCTTGCGCGAATACTACATGGACGACATCAAGATGGAGAACGCCGAGCAGGTGGAGCGCGTCTTGGGGCGAATGGCCCTCGTGAACATCGACGAGTACAACGCGAAGACCGAGCGCGAGCAAGCGAAAATCAAGCGGCTACTGACGGAGCGCGACGTGCAGGTGCGCCGCATGCGCAGCGACCAATACACGCTGACGAAGCGTCTCTGCTCGTTCATCGCCACCACCAACGACCCTCAACCGCTGTCCGGTGGCGACGGCACCCGCCGCTACCTGTGCGTGGAGCTCACGGGCACCATCGACACCGAGACTCCTATCGACTACCCGCGTCTCTATGCACAAGCCATCCACGAGATCCGCGAGGGGCAGCCATACCGGTTCTTCCCCGACGAGGAAGCGCTCATACAGGAGCATAACCGCTCGTACCAACAGCACACCTCGGCCGAAGATGTCCTACTTACCTATTTCGCCCCTGCTGAGAAGAAGACCACGCACTTCATGAAAGCCGTCGACATACAGAAGGTCCTCAGTCAGCACCTGCGCACCGACGACGTGCCCAGCATCAAGCTGCTCACCGTCACGCTGAAACGCTGTGGCTTCAGCAACGGGGCAATAGCAGGACAGCGAGGATGGTACGCAAAACCAAATGAGAAATGAGGAAAATTGTTGGTGTAGGATAATAGCGGATAAAATACGGATATTTTGCACGCAACTAACTGATAATCAGTATTTGGTGTAGGATAAGCGGATAAACAACAAACTTATAATGATATGGAAATAGAAAAGCAATTGGAAAAGAAGGTGCAACAGGGATTCGTCACCTGTTTCCACGACGACTGCCCCCAACACGAACACTGCCTTCGGTGGTTAGGCAGGGGCTATGCAGACACTACACCTTTGGTGATGACCTGCGTCAGCATGGTCAACCCCGACATTGGCGGTGAAGCCTGCCCCATGTACCGCCCAGACAGGAAGGTGCGCTTTGCATACGGCTTCATCGGTCTGCTCGAACAGTTGCCAAAGAAAATGGGCAACGACCTCATGGACAGGCTCATCGGTGAATGTAAGCGCACCTATGCCTACGAGCACAGGAATGGCAAGAGGCCTATCCCACCGCAGCTGCAACAGAAAATCATCAGTTATCTGCGCAACCAGGGCTGGGAGCAGCCCGTCGACTTCGACCGCTACTCGGAGGACTATTTGTGGTAAGAGTCGAAGGGTGCCGCACAGCTCAGCAACTAAAAAATAGTCGGATTGGCATTCACCAATCCGACTATTTTCATTGTTGCGTCAGAGTGCGATTACTTCACCATCACCTTGCGGGTGGTGCCGTCGGCACGACGGACGATGTTCAGACCACGCTGGGTGGTGGGAAGGCGCATACCGTCGATGCTGTAGACGGCCTCGCTGCGAACGGTGCCGGCATTGTCAGTGACTTCCTCGATGCCGTCGCTCAGCGATGCAGCCTCAACACCCAGCACGTAGATGTCGTAGTAGCCTGCCTTCGAACCGCCATCGGCAATGCGGGTGCGCAGATAGACCTCGTCGGTACCGTTGTAGATGCGCAGGAACTTCTGATAGAGACGCTGACCCTTGTTGAGGATGCAGCTATCGCCCATCTGGTTCCACTCGGTCTCCATAGCGTCGCCCTCGATGTCGCTACCGGTCTCGAACACGCACTTCGGACCGGTGCCAGCGTTACCGTTGGAGATATAGGCAAGGACGGCGAAGGGACCCTTGAACTTCTGGGTACTGTAGATCATACCACTGCGGGGCTCGCCGGCATTGGCGTCCCACTCACTGATGTTGATATAGTAGTCGGTGGCAGGATACTGATCCTGCAGTTCAAACTCGTCGACAGTAGCGGGGTTGTAGGAGCTGCCGTCGCCCACGGTCTTACCCGGCTTGATGGTTACCTCGGTGCAGATGACCTGTCCGCGCGAACGGATGGCCCAGCCGGTACCGAAGTCGTACTTCTCCTCAGGACTCATAGGATAGACGTTGACCTCGTCGCCCGTCTCAGGATCGGTAGTAGTGGAGATGGGCTCAGCCGTGGTGTCGTAGTAGGGATAGGCCGTCTTGCTCTTACCCCAGCTGAAGAAGTAGGCCACCTTCGAGTTAGAATCGCCGTTGGGCTTGTCCTCAGAGTCGAAGTAGTTCTGATAGTACTCCTGCTTGTTGGCATCCATGTGGGAGATCACCTCGGTGAAGACGATGGGCTTCTCGATGGTGACATCCTGCTGGGCGAGGTCAGAGGGCACGAGAGACTGGCTGGCGGTGAAGGCCGAGATGGTCTTGTTGGTAACCAGCGTGATGGGGCCCGTGTACTTGGTAGACTTCGTGCTATCGTTCAGTGCCTCGTAGTTATAGAAGATGCTCACGTCGGGATTGCTGCAAGCCAGGGTGACGATGCTCTCGTTACCCTTCTGCTCGACATTGATGGTGGGAACGGGACCAGCCTCCTTCAGCTCTATGGCCACCTCGGCCACATCGCTGAGCAGATAGCCGTCGCCCTGGGCCACAGCCTTGACAACGGTGTTGGCAGCAGTGACGCTGAACGGCTCGGTGTAGCGGGTGCTGCTGGTGGTAGGCTCGCTACCGTCGGTGGTGTAGAAGATCTCGGCACTGGGCACGCCACTCTTGATGGTGACCAGCGTCTCCATGTTCTTGTAGCTCTGGGTAATCGTGGGCTTCGGAGCGGCAGTCACGTCGGCCTTCGAGTTAGCGAGGATAGACACGGCATTGTCCAACAGGCCGGGAGCCTTGTCGAAGGCAGGGATGTAGAGGTAGCCGTTGTGGCTCAGGTTGTGGGCGTGGATGGCAGTGCTCTCCGATGCCATGGCAGTAGCCAGCACCTGATCGTCGGCAAAGACGCCGGTGGGGCTCACGGTCTTGTAGGAGGCTGCCGTCAGCTCCAGTCCTAAGATACCGTCAGCGTCGATGACATCCAGTCCGCGGAACAGGGCGTGGTTTGCGGTTGTCGTCACATTGGCAAAAGGAGTTCCGGAGTCAGCCGTAGTACCCAGGCCCCAAGCCTCGTAGAGGGCGGGGTTGAGGTTCAGCACGGGCATGAAGGGACGGATGTCCTTCAGCGAAGCGATGGCGTCGGCATTGTTGAGGCTGGGGCTCAGCACAAGGGCGCTGTAGTCCTTCAAGGCATCCAAGGTGAAGGCGGTAGTGGCCTCGACAGCCTCAGCTGTAAAGGCCTCGCTGGCCTTGATAGCATTGAAGGCTGCCTCATCGCCAATCGTACCATTATAGATGTAGGCCACCTTCGACTTCTGGTCGGCAGTGCCTACCTCGATGCTGTAGAGGTGGCATCCGTTGGTGTTGTAGACCTGAATGTCGACAGTACCGTCGTCGTTGGTCGTAGCACCCTCGGGCAGCGTCCAGTCCTCCCAGGTGTAGGAAGCCTGAGCGGTAGGCGTGAAAGCCTCGCCAATCTGGTTGGCATCGTCGGTGCAGGCACCGGCATAGAGGGCCACGCCACGGGCGTCGGTAGGTTTGTGCGACTCAGCCACGATGGTGATCTTCTGACCGATGCGCACTTTCGGGATGATGAAGCAGTAGAGACGGGCCGAGGCACTCTTGGCGTTACCGCCACCGAGCCACAGGTACTGCGGACCGGCATAGTCGCCCAAAGCGGTAGGATAGTCAACGGCAAGAGCCAGCGAACGGCGCGAGGTATAGGCAGTGTTCCAGAGAAGGCCTGCCGTCTCGGCAATTACTGCACCGTTGGCAGCGAGTTCGCCATCAATGACGTTGTCGCCATAAGACCAGAAGCAGACATTGCCACCAGGGGTCGTGGCACCATCGGTGTTCTTCTCAATGTCCGACCAGCTGCCACCCAGCTGGCCTTTTGTAGCTTCCTCAACGAGGTTGGCCACGGTTGTAGGACTCCAGCTAGAGAAGTCCCACTTACGATAGCCCTGTGCCTGTGCCAACGAGGCCACAAGCACGAAGAGCATGCTTAGCGTAA
>Ga0310695_10005557_pt1 | contig 21896 bp, 16 predicted proteins | sample RumenRJG_04DNA_FD_203882 | JGI IMG/M metagenome (GOLD analysis project Ga0310695, IMG submission 203882) | Bovine rumen microbial communities from Lethbridge, Alberta, Canada - RJG_04 (v2) (version 2) | ecosystem: Host-associated > Mammals > Digestive system > Stomach > Rumen | place: Canada...
CGCAGCGGATACTAAGCTTTTTGCTGCGCCAGGGCTTGCAAAAAGCAAGTACCGGCGTTTTTCAAGGCCCGCCTCTACAGCAATGCACAAAAGGCGCTCCAAGAATCAGGTGGGCCTGAACTGTAACATTTCATCCGCTTTACTGACGGTATCTGTATATCTTATGAATTCCGCCCGGGCCGGGGACGACTCCCTTCTGACCCAGTGTGATGAAATTCCTGCCGTCAGGACTATTGATCGAGATTCCCACACTGTACCCTTTCAGCAGGCTGTCGGAATATGGCACAGTGCCGGTCGCTGTAACAGTTGTACCGGGAAGAAGCCGGGAAAGCGAAAGGTCCAGTTTCTGTTCCCGGATACATTCCTTCTGATCGTCAAATACATACATAGTGACAGGCCAGTCCCAATAGAAGGGGGCATTTCCTACGTTGGTAAACGACAGTGAGAAAACCAGGTCGTCCCTGATGAAATCGACTGTTGTCTGAAGCCGGCTCAGATAAAAACAATATCCCACATTTCGGAGGATCATTCCGCTTCCGTTTGTATCCTGCCTGGAGGCGTCCGGACAGACGGGTCCGATAAAGGAAGTGTGGGAACTCCTGATCTGGGCCAGAGTATCGGACAGATTCTCCATCAGCAGCTGATCCATGTCGATCACCTGCGTCAGCCCTCCGCCAACGGGTCCTGTCATCCAGGGGGAAGCATCACCCTCGGCGAGATAATCGTCAAGAGTCTTCTTTTCTATAACATCACCGCTTTCATCAACCGGGGTGTCTGTCTGTTCTTCTCCGGCATCCGAAATCTGTGTGTCCAGGTTCTCCCTGATCCATTGCGATGCCTCCAGCGGAGCACCCAGAACATCGTTCCAGTTTCCCGATTTATCCGTGGCGGAAGCTCCGGGGCTGTTCAGAAGCCTGATTTGGCCCTCAGCGGGGAAGCATTCGGCATACTGCCGCTGGTACTGCGTACGGACAGAATCCGCAGGAACGGTGCCTCCTGCTGCGGGGAATGCGGTCCACAGGCCGTTCTGTCCGATCGATCCCATCTCCACATATGAGACAAAGCTGTCCCTTGCGCACCAGTCCGCCAGTGCCCTGAGAGCTCTTCCGTGAGCTTCTATAAAGACTGCATTGCTGTAATCAGGACAATAGCCTTTTCCGGAGGGATCGTCATAGTCCCTTCCGTCTGCGGTCTTCTCATACAGCCAGTCGGGAATGTCTCTGTGCTGTGTATCCCCGGGCTTATCGCATACAAGTCTCAGCACGGCATGTTTTTTCGCTTCCCGGTACTCCGCAATATGGTATTTTGCCTCGATGGCATCAAAGTCAAACACGCCTTCCTGTGGTTCCAGCTCGGAGAGAGTCAGAAGGATAAAGACCAGGTCGGTTTTATCACAGTCTTCAGGATTCTCGGCAGGCGGCGCGTATCCGATCAGGGGGTTCTGAGGCATCATTTCCGATGCGTCATACAGGACAATATCATAGAGCCGATATCTTCCCGGAACAATATAGAGCAGGATCCCCGCGATCAGGACCACCTGTATGGCGATCATAATAAACGGAAGTTTTTTACGAATGAATGATTTCATTTACGAAATGCCTCATTTCAGGACTAATGATCAGAGCAGGATCACCTCTGCGGCCTCACTGCCCTCCTTTTTCCATCTTTCAGTTCAGTGACCTTCTTTGTCCTCTGCTGATTTCCCAGGCGTTTGTCTATCCCGGTAAGGATACGGTCAAGGCCTGTAAAAATCCCGGCAGCAGGGACATACTCCGCCTGCCTTCCCAGAAGCAGATAGGGCAGGCGCTGTGTCGCCCACTCCAGGCGGCAGAACACAATGAGAAAGTAGACGATCGCCCCGGCCATAAATCCCAGGCCATAATAGGCCGTGTCGCCATAGACTGCCTGCCAGATCGTCACCGTATTGGCAACAACAGCGAAGGCCGCCGTGGCCGTCAGGGTGCCGACATAGTCTTCAAAATAGAGCAGGATGAGCATCATGGCGTTCGCGATCGCGTACAGGCCGTAGCCGACACACAGAGTGCGGAAAATACCTTTGCCCAGGTCTGTCATACCCAAAGGCAGGAAATCCATGATGAAACCGCCGAAAACAACGAAGAGGAGGGTACTGACGATCTGCCTGTAACCACAGTAAGTCAGTTCACGGCTCAGTACTTCGACCATCCTGTCCTCTGCTGCTTCTATATCACTGATCGATCCCCCGTCATTGTACAGGCTGTAATACTGCCTGTATTCAGGATAAAACTGCACTTCCACCGAGGTCACAAAACTGATCGTTGTGATAAGAATGGAAAAAAAGGCTGTCAGCGAGGGGATATCGTAGCTTGGAGCCGCATAGAACAGACCCATAATCTTCTTGTGGAGGGGACCGAAATACATGATCACCAGGTGACCATAGAGCCCCAGGTTGACGAATACGCCAGTGAAGGCCAGTGCCCTGCACTTGTCGAACCACTGAAGAAAGGTGAAGGGACTTCCTTCCCCGCGGGGAAAATATCCCAGCATGAGAGTAAAATACCAGATACTCATTACCCCATAGGAAAGGATCACGCAGAACATGAGGCTCAGCACTGTTCCCCTGTGGAAAAAGGCCAGTATGAGGCCGGCCAGGAATCCGGTCATCATCGACGAGGCAAAGCCAAGGGCGATGGAGCGGTAATCTTTAAGCGCTGACAGATAATTCATCTGTGTCCAGACCACGATCATAGTCACGGCGAACCACATACTGACGATGCGATAGACAAGAGGGACTCCCGAAAACATCAGGACGATCCCGTATCCCACCATACACAGAGGCAGCATGATCGCCAGGGCTCCAAAGAAAGACGGCATGACCCGCTCTCTCTTTCCCTCATAGAGCATATCAGAAATATATCTTGTCAGGATCATATTAAAGAAGCTTGAGACAAACAGAGAGACCAGCAGGCTGTAAGTCAGCATGCAATTCATTATCTCCCTCTGTCCCTGCGGCATGCCTGCGACCTGGGATACAAATGATATTCCCAGAAGCAGGCAGACACCCATGACCATGGGACCGATCGCCACGGCTCCCGCATAGGCATAAGCCCTGCACAGATTCAGCATACCTTTTTTCTGGAATAGCCTGTTCAGGCTGAATCCTATACCTGCCATCCGACTGCAAACCTCCTGCAAATCAATTTACAATGTTGTGTTCATGGAGCGATGCACGCAGCAGCTCCTCACTGCCTGCGGGATCTCCATCTGCGGAAAACATCCTCATAGGCGTCCAGATAATTCCGGATCATATCCTCGTGGCGGAAATATTTTTCAGCTCTCTGTTTTGCCACATTTCCCATCTGCAGCCGTCTGGCGCTGTTGCGGCACAGATCTTCCATAGCGCGTGCGAGCTCATGGGGCTGCATGGGAGGCACGCAATATCCTGCCTGCCCGAGTTTGTCATCGCCGTCTCCGAAGATCAGCTCCTTGCAGCATCCCACATCCGTCGTCACGCAGGGGCGGCCTGACGCGAAAGATTCCAGGACGGAGAGCGGCTGTCCCTCGGAAATACTGGAAAGCACAGTAAAATCAAAGTCTCCCATATATTGGAGAACATTGATGGTGCCCATGAACACAGCGTTCTTTATCCCCAGCTGGTTCATGAGATTTCTGCATTCCAAAGCATATTCCGGATCATCTTCGGGACCCGCGATATAAAGCTTTGCGGCGGGAATATGCTGTTCAACCTCCGCGAAGGCATAGAGCATGGTCTTGACATCCTTGATCGGGGCGATTCTGAGCACGGCTCCGATATGAATGTCATCTGCCCGGGCGCGGGGGGGCACAGCGGCAAATTTTTCATAATGGATGCCGTTGGCTATCCACCTGCACAGGTCCGGATCCGCTCCGATTTCAATCTGTGTGAGTCTGGCGCGGTTGAACAGGCTGGTGACCATGGAGGCACCGTCATAGGCCGCGCTTGAAAGCATGTAGAAAAATCGGATCCACAGATCCTTGAAATCAGGAAGCACCCAGTTTGCCCGGATGATTTCCTCCTCCCTCTCACGTGTGTAAATTCCGTGCTCTGTGAGAAGGAAGGGAACCCTGCTTTTCCAGCTGCCCAGCCTGGCCAGTACGCCCGCATATCCGGTCGCGATCGTGTGATATACATCCGCCTGAGGTACATCGGAACACATCACGTAGAGAAGCGGGAACAACATAGAGCGGATCGTGTGGAAATAGTCTGAAAAAGCTGTGTATGTATACTTCTGGCGGCAGATCTCCGACAGAGTGTCCAGAAAGTATTTGCTGGAGAGGAAGTCAGCAGGCGAGACCTTCTTCTGCTGGAATATTCCGAACAGCACTTCCCAGTCCGGTCTTCCGCACTCGACAAGTTCCCGCATGGCGCCCAGTTCGGCATCGGTGAATTTCAGACTGCGCTTACGGTCTCTGCGGGGCGCAGCATTTGTAAGGGATACTTCCCTCACTTCCACTACATTTGGCGGAAGCTGATAGCGGAATTTCCCGTTCTGAGAGGGATCTGCATTGATAGCCCAGACCACAAACTCATGCTGAGGCATCGCCTGTATATACTGATGCATCCAGGATGACACACCTCCGGTCACATAGGGATAGCATCCCTCCAGTATCACGCAAATTCTCATATCTGCCTTTCATCTTGGATTCCGGTACGTCTTCTGAATCCTTATCTTGGTGCCGGTTTCCTGCCGGTCCCGGACTATTTCCGGTTCCCTGCTGATCCCGGCTTATTTATTGATCTCAATCTCCAGCTCCGGAGAAGCCGCTTTCACGAGATAGAGTCCGTCTGAAGCCTGACTGATGGTACCTCCGCTCACGCGTCCGGGCCTTCCCTCGTTGACCCTCAGGTAGAACCAGGCCTCGTCACAGAATCCGCCCAGAGAAATATGGATTCCTCTGGCGGTGTCCTCCCGCCTGATCTGCAGTGCGTCATAGCGCTGCACCGCTCCGGTCAGCTCGCTGCCGGTCAGGTTTCTGAGCTGCGGTATGGCACTGTGCAGCCATTCGACGTAATCCGTGAGACGATTGAACAATTCTTCCCATCCCAGAGCCGCACCTCTGTCCGTATCAAGCACGTCGTCAGGATGCTGGAAATGTGTGTTGACACAGTGAAAATACAGCTCGCTCATGGCAGCTGCCCGCATATAATCGTCCAGCACGTAGCCGGATATGATACGGGGAGTCTGGACCATTCCGTCATCCGTGACAGTGAAATCCTGACTGTAAGAGACATCATTGTCGTCCGGAAGATACAGACTGGCAATAGCCCTGATCTCAGGAAAATCTTTTGCCAGCAGTTCCCGTCCCTCCGGAGAAATAATATTCGAAGGGGGGACATAGACATGATAATTCTCGCCGGGGAAGACAGACTGACAGAAATTCCTGAGTTCGATCAGGGAATCCCTCATGGCCTCCACGCTCTCCCACTGGCGATAGGAATCATATAAGCCCATATAGTCAAAGCTCTCGGGAACGAGCGGCATGTGGTTATAGCCGTGATAACCCAGTTCTCCGCCCTCGCGCAACAGCATATTTCCGAAGTACTGGAATCTCGTGATATCCTTGTTTCTGGGGAAAACACCACTGACCTGGGCGGAATAATCCTCGATTACAAGGCCGGTGTAGCGGATGTTATACTTTTTGGACAGATTATAAACATCTTTCCACCAGTGATGAGTATAGAAATCCTTGATATCCATCCCATAGTCTTTCTGGATGAACTGGCTGTCTCCTTCGGGGACAGGGGAAGGAAAATCATCAATATAAAAAGTCGAGCCGTTGATAACAGGCCAGATACATTTATCATCGAGAAGAGAATACGCAGCGCAGTGAAAGCCCCGATAGGCCTTCTCAAGAAAGCTGAGATTGTCAAAGACTATACTGCCCTGACCATAAGTATATCTCCAGAGCAGAGGTGTCTCAGACTGGCCCTGCGATTCCATAAAGACTTCGCACTTTTTGTCCAGAGTGACGTTCAGCGAAGATTTATAGGGATCCGTGATGGGGAAATCTCTGTCGGCGCCCGGCATAAACTGCCTGGTAAAGTGGATGCCCTCGACCCTGGCCAAATCATTTCCGACAGTCCTGATCCCGAGTTTGTCCGACACTGACAGGAATGTTGCTTCGTTAAAAGGAGGGAACAGGAAGAGCAGGGAATGCCCTTCAGAGACCCAGTCCAGCAAATCAGTGAGACCTTTTCCCAGGGAATTCAGGTCAGACACCGAAAGAACGGCTATATCTTTGCCGGAAAGATGTCTTGCGGAAAAATCGGACGCTTCCCTCTCCTCAAAAGGAATCCTCATCTGGGAAAGAATCGCCTCCATTTCCCCGCGGCCTTCCTCTCCGGTCCCTTCTTTCTCCCAGATCAGGAGTGTCCCGGCATTTTCAGGCTGGACTGTCCCTTTAAAATCAGACGAATCAAGGATGCTGACAGTATGTTTGCCGACACTGTAAAGGACATTTCGTCCAACTGACAGTACTACGGCGAACATTAGTGTATAAATAATCAGAATCTGAAGAAGCTGCAGAAAACGCAGCTTTCTGTTTGGTTTCTTTTTTTTCTCCAATGGCTGCCCCCTGGCTGACCTGCCTTAATCGCAAAAATCCCATCCGGAGTACCTTCTCCGCTCAGGAAGACACTGCACTCCAGAACTCAAGCTGCTTTCTTTGCTCCGGAGAAAAATATACATTCCGCTCCTGTGCTTCGCGAATGATCCGGGCGATCGCGCTGCCGTCTCTGACAAGCGCCTTTGCCCTGATCCTCAACATACAGCAGTCTCCATCGAAGGGGTTCTCCTGCTGCAGCATTCCTGTATACTTCTCTGCCGCCTCGACATCTCCCTGAAGAAGACACATGGCAGCAATCCGTTTCTGTGCGGCAAGGCGCTGCCCGGCGTATGTTCCGGGACGGGCATTGCCCATGGCCCGGCTCTGCCAGTCGATCACATTGAGAAATCTCTCCAGCTTATTCCGGCAATCAGAAATCAGTTCCATCCTCTCGGAGTTCTCGGGAAGTCCGCTGTTCAAATACTCTTCATAAAGATCCGCGCAGTCCAGAAGAAGTCCCGGATCTCCGGGAGATTCCGTGAGTTTTTTTTCTAATTCGGAAATCCTCTGGGTATATTCGCTGCGGATCTCGACAAGAGCCGTCACGGCATAATGGACGACTTCCGTGTCGTCATTAACTCCTGCGATTCTGAGAGGTCTCACAAAATCCTTTGGTCCGGAATGAAGGACAGACAACAGCAGGCTTCTCCTCTGACGGGGAGAGCCGCTCACAAGGACATCTTCAATGGGAAGGACATCATCTACGCCGCCCTTATCCATGCGGATGTTTCTGTAGACTTCGTCTGTGATTCCGAACCGGCTGCTCTCTGCCTCCTGATCCGCTTTTTGTCCGCCCATAATATGGATCTGTGCCACCAGAACGCTGACAGGCCCCCAGATGGGGAGAAGAAAGCAGATCACAAGCATAGCGGGACTTACATAAACAGTTCCGCGCTGCCAGAGAATACAAATCAGAACAGCCGAGATCAGATGTATAGTCATCAAAAAAAGTATCATTCGAGGACCCTCTCACGCAGGGATGCATGTTCCAGAGCATCCTGCAGCAAACCGCAAAGGATAGAAAAATGACTGACGTACCAGAGGCTCTGCTGTTCCTGGGCCGCCTGCTCTACAGTCACGAGAAGTCTGATCACATCTTTGTTCCCGGATTCCGGACTCAGGATTCTCTCAAAAGAGACCATGGAGGCGTACATGGGAGCCCCCTCCATGAATCCGGTATTTCTCCAGGTCCCGCCATTTCCGACAGCGTTCATCATCTCAGGGAACTGAGCTGTGTTAATCTGGCTTCTGGTCGCGTTCTCCCGGCAGCAGGACAGGAGGTAGGCCCTTCCGTTTGCGGGATTGATCTGATAAATACAGAAAGTGTTGTTGTCCAAAAGTTCTCTGATCACTTTGACAGACTCAACGCACACTGCCTCAGGTGTTCTCTGGGACAGACGGCGAATGGCTTCATAGAGTTTTCTGTAGCTCTCCTCTTCGCTGAGCACCTGGGCGCGCAGCTCTTTTTTGTCCCTCACGCTTTCGCGGTAGGCGTCGTTCAGGAACAGATATTTCTTTCTGATCAGTCCGTTTTCCGCTGATACAGAGCGTATTTTCTGTTCATTTTTCTGGTGCGTATAACCACAGATTACGCCTGCTGTCAGATAGTAGACAAAGGGAATCCAGTTTTCAACATTGTAGAAAAGAAGCAGGCCGGAAATACCGATCTCTTTGTAGCGGAGCACAAGCATAATGCATTGCAGAACCGCTGCCCCACTTCCTGCCGCCAGTCCGTGCATCATGCCCATCAGGACTACATACAGGAGACGGACATCCACGATTTTAAAATAGACCGAGTCAGAAGTGATTTTAGCCAGAAACTCCGTGATCACGAACATGACCAGCAGATCCAGGATCACAACAGAAAAACGTCCGAATCTGCCCAGATAGGCTGCTGCTTTCTCTCTGAAAGGCAGCCTGTCTTCAGATTCCTGTATCAGTTTCGCATACTGTGCCGCAACGGTTTCTTTCCAGTCGATCATGGCAGGCAGACTGTACATCTCTTCGAGACTGCCGTCCAGACCTCCCATATAAGGCGCGGGAAGTTCGATCACCACAGAGCCCCTGGGGTCAGTTCCGGGGATTTTCTGCATCTCCCCGTCTTTTCCCGTGAAACCGATCTGCGCGTCTGGTCTGCAGGACAGGAGGACTTCCCTGAAATTTTCCAGAGAAGTGATATTTCCCGTTGCCGAGTAGATTCCGGGTCTGAACCAGGACTCCGATGTCATCCTCACGAGAAGGGAACACAGTTCTCTTATAGTCAGGATCGCTGCCGGTGAGCCCGCCGTTCCTTTCAGAGAGACAAACCGCTTTTTCTGCATCAGCTTGAAAATCCTGCTCAGCCGGCTGCGGTTGATGTCCGTGCCCGATACCAGAGGCAGGCAGACCACTGCCATCTCAACTTTTTGTCCGGCTTCTTCAGGCTCCGACCACTTGCCGATCATCCAGCGATAGTCAGCGGGATCAGTGCTCTCTGTGATCACGACCATCCTGCCGACGCCGGACCTGGCACACTGCTGAAGGATAGCCTCGATCCGGTCTGTCTCGTCCACAGGCTTTCCGCCGTCGGCGCAATGAGTGACATACCAGACCGCGCTGATCCGTCCCGCTTCAAAAATCCTTCCGAAATCGTTATCTGAAGGATCGGTCGAAAAACTGCGGATATTCTCCGGAATGCTTTCTTTCACATCATTCCTGTTTTTATCCGCAATATAAACACTATGCGCTGTATTGAAATATGCGAGCGCCTCAGTAGGAAAGAGACGCGTATTCCCTGTCAAAAGGATTGTATTCATAAAAAATATCCTGCTATTTCTGTATAAAACCGCACACCCTCAACCATGGTCTGCGCGCAGACTCTGCGTGAAACTCTTCAAGTCCCACGCAGGTTTAACCTGTAACGACACACGTATGAATAATCCCGCAAGGCACTACTCATAGGGATTCAGATTTACGTGCTCGGATATATAATAGCGGTATCCGTTTTTTTCACTATATCGGGCAATCTTCTCGGCAAGATCTGCATCGCGTGTATATTCCAGAAGGAAAACATCGAGCCCTGCATCACTGCACATTTTCAGATAGCCAACATAAAACTGTTCCTGTTCTTCCTTTGCCTTGCCGAATTTATCGCGGTCATAATCGATAATCCTGGTAAATACAGTCTCCTGGTTGACTCCGCGGATCAGATCATGCTCCTCTTCCTCTATGAGCCGGGTAACAAAATCATCCGCCCCGTTGACAAGGACCGGAAGGCCCATGTCCCGGTAGGATTCCAGAATTTCGATCAGGGAATCATAAGTGCCTGCGGCAATATCCTTGTATTTTTTCTTTTCCTGCACATGCCCGTATATATCCAGGTTATCCAGGAAAAAGCCATCGATCTGCGGATCTTTTTACAGGATTATTTGGGGAAGGGTTTCCCCGACAAACTTGATCCATGCCTCATCTGTCACATTCACCCAGATTTCATCGGGCCAGTTATCATATCTGTCCAGGCACAGCTTTTTGTATTGTCCGAAATACTCCCTGTTCTTTTCCAGGGAACCGACATTCAGATAAGAGTAAACGGTATGGCCCGTAGAATGCAGCTGCCTGAGCTGTTCTGCCCTCAGTTCCTGGGCGTCAATAACTACGAAATCATAGCCCTCAAAATCCCTGATGTTGAAGGAATTTTCATCGATCCCCAGAAAAACGCCATAGCTCTCATCATATTTTTCTGAGGTGTCAATCAAATCTTCTTTTCCTGTTCCCGGCTTCTCCCCCTCTTCGCCACATCTGTCAATCAGGAAGATGACTGCCAGAAGCGTCAGAATCACAGCGATCGCTGCTATTATTCTTTTGAACTTCCGCCGTCTCAATTTCTTTCTCTTTCTTTCTCCTGCGGCGTTCCTCAATTCGCCTCTCCCTTTCGATCCTCTTCCGTCTCTCTTCCATTAGTCCGGGATTGTCACGCACAAATTTTTCATAGAGGTCCGGTCTTCGTTCTTTTGTTATAGCAAGAGATTGTTCGAAACGCCAGATGTCCACTTTCGCGTGATCTCCGGATAAAAGCACCGGAGGCACTTCCTCTCCGTTCCAGACAGCCGGCCGGCTGTACTGGGGATACTCCAGCAGACCGTTCATAAACGAATCCGTATCCGCAGATTCCCGGTTGCCCAGAACACCCGGGATCATACGCGACACTGCGTCAATAATCACCATGGCGGGAAGTTCTCCGCCAGTCAGGACAAAATCACCTACCGATACTTCTTCCGCCCTGACTGCCCGCAGGGCACGGACATCGATACCCTCATAATGGCCGCAGAGCAGGATCAGTTCCTCTTCCAGGGCCAGTTCCTTAGCCATCTCCTGATTGAAGGTCCTGCCCTGAGGCGACATATACAGGACTCTGGCGGGCTTTTTCTGTCTCTCAAGAATCCCGGCCTGTACAGAGCAGCAGCAGTCAAAGACAGGCTGTGCCTGCATCAGCATACCCGCTCCGCCGCCGTAAGTATAGTCGTCGACACTGTTATGAATATTATCGGAGAAATCCCGGATATTCACAGCATTGATCTGAAGCAGCCCCTTCTGAGCGGCCCTTCCGAGAATACTGCTGTCAAGCGCTGTCCTGACCATATCCGGAAACAGCGTGAGTACATGAAAAATCATCCGCAAACTCTCCTGTATTCGTCTTTACAAATCCTCCAGCCCGGGCATTACGTAGACTGTCATAAAGCCCTCATCGGGTCTGACATCCAGTATACAGTCTGCAATAGCCGGGAGAAGCAGGTCCTTTTTTCCTTCCCTGGCAACCGCGTAGACATCATTGGATCCCGTCTCTATGACCTCCCGGAGTTTTCCGATTTCCTTTCCGTCCTCAGTCCGGACAGAAAGACCGATGATATCCGCCACATAATACTGGGCGTATCCAAGAGGAAGGGCATCACTGCGGTCAATCAGAAGAGGAATCCCCCGCAGGCGCTCCACATCTTCAATGCGGTCAAGGCCCTCAAATCCGAGGATGACGAATTTTTTAAAAAACTTCACGCTCCGGATCACTAGTCTGCGCTCTCCTTTGGGAGCATCCAGTATCACCTCTTCCAGATCCAAAAAGCGGGCGGGGTCCTCCGTAGTGGGAAAAACCTTCACCTCTCCGCGAAGTCCGTGTGTACCTGTGATCACACCAACCTGGAAACGTTCTGTCAAGTTTCAACACCTCCTCAACCCGGAGCCTCGTACGGGGATACAGAAAACGGCACTGTGAAGACCGGGGCTGTCCGCCCCGCGCACCCGGCCGCTTTCCCCGCTGCTTTAATTTGATTAAAGCCCGAGCGGGCTCGGCATTTGCTGCCGCTTTCCTCGCTGCTTTAATCACACATAATAAAGAACAAAAAGCGGCGTTTCCGCCGCACTTTTGTTTCAGCCAGTTTCAATCGATGTCGACATCGATCCTATAGTCTTCCTGGGATGAGGCGGCCTTAACGACAGATCGGATCGCTCTGGCGATTCGTCCCTGCCGACCGATCACTTTTCCCATGTCCGAAGGCGCCACATGCAGCTGTACCCGGATGTTCCTGCCTTCTTTTTTCTCGGTCACGACGACTTCGTCGGGATTATCGACAAGAGCCTTCGCAATCACTTCAACCAATTCTTTCATAGACAATCCTTCCGGTCATCAGGTAATGATTATTTAATACCTGCCTGCTTGAACAGTTTTTTGACCACAGTCGTGGGCTGTGCACCATTTTTGAGCCATTTCTTAGCGGCTTCCGCGTCGATTTCGACAGTGCCGGGATCTGTGTTGGGATTATAATGTCCGATCGTGTCGATCGCTCTGCCATCCCTGGGAGTGGATGCGTCTGCCACTACGATTCTGTAAAGAGGCACTTTCTTCTCACCGATTCTTGTAAGTCTGATTTTAACTGCCATTGTCTTTCCTCCTCCTTGCATCCGCTTTTTCCGCGGCATGCTTCTGTTTTGATGTTTGTGAATCTGTTTCGCGTCTGTATATCTGCAGGACCTGTTACTGAGCGGTCTCCGCGCCCTGTCCGTTTCTTTCAAAAAAGTCCCAGCCTCAGGCGGGCTGTACTGTCAGGTGCAGTCCTCTTTTCCGGAACCTGATCATGAGTCCCTGCAGACCCGTCAGGTTTCCGGATCAAAAATCCCGGCTGCATTTTCACATGATGATACATGGATTTTTCATGCAGGAAGCCGTGTATTGCTTTGCGCTTAAGGCGCCTCCGCAATGCTCCGGGCATTCGGAAATAACGGCCGGGAAATCTGCCATAAATTTAATTGTGTATAAATCTCAAGATCAGAAAGGGAATCCTCCGCGCCGTCCGCCCATGCCACCGAACATTCCGGACAGAGGGTTTCTTCCGCGCCTGCGGCCTCCTCCCATGTTTCCGACCTGTTTCATCATCTTCTGCATCTGCGTAAACTGTTTGATGAAGCGGTTTACCGTTGCTATGTCACAGCCGGATCCCTTGGCGATTCTGTGTTTGCGCTGGGGAGTCAGGATCTTGGGATTGGCCCGCTCCTGAGGAGTCATACTCAGGATGATGGCCTCAGTCTGTTTGAGCTGCTTTTCGTCGACAGCTCCCTCGATCATATCGCGGCTCATGCCGAGTCCGGGCAGCATGGAAAGGATGCTGGACATACCGCCCATCTTGCGCATCTGCTTCATGCTCTCCAGGTAATCGTTGAAATCGAACTTACCCTTGCGCACGCGGCCTGCCATGTCGCGGCTCTTCTCCTCATCCTCCTTGTCAAGCGCTTCCTGCGCCTTATCGATCAGGGTGAGGACATCGCCCATGCCCAGAATGCGGCTGGCCATTCTGTCGGGATAAAACTGCTCCAGATCAGACAGTTTCTCGCCCATACCGATGTAGAGAATGGGTTTCCCTGTGACAGCCTTGATTGAAAGCGCCGCACCGCCGCGGGTATCGCCGTCCATCTTAGTCAGGATCACACCATCGACACCGACTTTTTCGTCGAATGTTTTGGCGACGTTCACCGCCTCCTGACCGGTCATGGCATCTACTACCAGGATGGTCTCGTGCACTGTGACACTGTCCTTGATGTCAGAGAGTTCCTCCATCATGGCCTCATCGATCTGCAGACGGCCCGCAGTATCCAGAATGATCACATTCTCGCCCTTCTCACGGGCATACTGCATGGCGGCCTCGGCGATCCTGGCCGGCCTGCGCCCGTCCTCCATGGCAAATACATCCACGCCCTGTTTTTCGCCGTTCACCTGCAGCTGTTTGACAGCCGCCGGCCTGTAGATGTCCAGTGCCACCAGAAGAGGCTTACGGCCCTTTGATTTGAACTTTCCTGCCAGCTTAGCCGCCGTAGTCGTCTTACCTGCGCCCTGAAGTCCTGCCATCATGATCACAGTGGGACTTCCACCTGGCTGAAGGGGAATCTCAGTCATCTCCGATCCCATGAGACTGGTCATTTCCTCATTGACGATCTTTACGACCATCTGCGCGGGATTCAGACCACTCATGACGTCCGCGCCGATCGCCCTCTCCTGTACAGAAGACACAAAGTTTTTAACGACTTTGAAGTTGACGTCGGCCTCGAGAAGTGCCATCTTGACCTCTCTCATGGCCGATCTGACATCTGCTTCTGTCAGACGCCCTTTGCCGCTGAGGTTCCGGAACACCTGATTCAGTTTTTCAGTCAGACTCTCAAATGCCATTCACTCTGTTCCTTTCTCCTTCCGGTCCGCCGGAAAGAATCACAGCCTCAGCCCGCTTCTGTCAGCTCAGGCTGTCCAGTATCCTGTCCGCGATCTCGCGGACAATCCCGGCCAGTTCGTCGCGGTCCTCCGCTGTATCAGCTGCCGCCCGGAGCTGCCCTGCTGCCTCTCTCAGACTGTGAAACCGCCTGATCATACCAAGTTTCTTCTCATATCCCTTCATAAGATCCGTCGCCCTGCGGATGAGATCATGAACTGCCTGACGGCTGATCCCCTCCTGCTCCGCGATCTCGTTGAGTGAGAGATTCTCGTAAACAGCCTGCTCATATATTTTCTGCTGATGTGCCGTGAGGAGCTGTCCGTAGAAATCATACAGGAGCCCCTGTTCTACTATTTTTTCCATACCTGTGCTATTTTACTCACCGCCCCTGTGATTGTCAAGCAAAAATTCTTGACAAATCAGCAATATTTTTTATTGCCATATTTTTAATGGCAGATTTTTATTTCCGTCATTACCGGTCAGGTCTGTTCACGCTCCCGGGCATGTGGACATAATAGAGCAGGGGCGGGAGCGCCGCTCTCTGTCACCCTTCCGGACCGCGTCCTCCCCAAGATGGAAAACACATTACACGGGCTGTGTCATAAAAAAAGGCGAAACCCCCATTCCGCCGGGCAAGCCTTTGTTTTTGCCCCGCGTTGGGTTTTTCGCCACGCACCAAAAGCATTCCGGGTGAAAAGAGCCGGATCCAGGTGCATTTTTTTACTCTCTAAGTTGGATTCTGGCATAGAGAAGGGCGTCTCCGGGGACTCCGTTAAGGCGTCCGTCTCTGCTGTATTCCCAGCAGGATATGCTGTAGGGAAAAGAAACCGCCATCTCGTGATCGATCAGCCACCGGTCATACTCCGCTGCCCCGGTGATATCCAGCTGGGCGGCAAATGTGTGGATGCTGCCGCCGACCATTGGCTTCAGGCCTTTTTTCTCCAGTATTTTACAGAGTCCGGACACAGTATCTGTCCATTTCTTATAATCCTTTTCATTATCGGATATATTTTCCACATTGCGGATTCTGATGACTACTGTCACAGCATCTTCTTCTACAGCACCGGAAGCAGGCTCATTCTCCTTCTCAGCTTCCCCCATAGACTCAGAACTGTTCTCCTGCCCTGATTTTTCTGTATCAGTGTCCTCAGTATCCGCAGCTTCTTTTTCTGTGTCCTCAGTTTCCGCAGCTTCTTTTTCCGTGTCATCAGTTTCCGCAGCTTCTTTCTCTGTGTCATCAGTTACCGCAGCTTCTTTTTCCGTGTCATCAGTTTCCGCAGCTTCTTTTTCCGCGGATTCTTCTCCGGAAGATTCCACACGGGAAATAAGGGACATCATCTCATCGACTGCCCTGGACAGGACGCTCTCACTGCAGGGTTTATCCACTTCCAGACAGAGCATGACGGGTATATTCCTCTTTCCCGCTTCCTCGTAGTTTCTCTCAAACTGGCGGTCAGGGTCAAACCCGCCGGACCTTAATTTTCCAGCCCGGATCGTCAACTCGCTGACATCGCTCTGTGAAAGCCTGTCCCAGTCTATCCTTCCGTTGTCATCGGAGATCAGTGCTCCGTGAGACAAAGTCATTGATGGATAGGATCCTTTGTACTCCACAGTTTTTCCGTCTTCACAGATAAGCATTCCCGACGGAATGATGTTTTTTTCGACATCTTCTTTGACAGGATAAAAATAGTACTTCCCTTCGCTCACCACGACCATCTGATCGCTGAACACCTGGCGCAGCATGAGTGTCGTGCCCTGACCGGATTCCAGAGAATCTCTCATTTTGGCAAGAATGATCTGCCTTTCCCGCTCTGCAGCCTCTTCCCGGATCGACCTGAGCTGGGCATCTGAATAGAATTTTCTGATCCCGTCGGTTCCGCGTACACGCAGACGGAAAAATACGAACATGGCAAACAGCAGAGCCGCGATCGTCAGACAGCTAAGGAAGATAATATTCCATAACATTATTATCCGGACCTTGTTCGAATTCATTTTTTCGTCCTTTTTGACATTCTTCCGGTCCATTTTCCCTCATTTCCGAAACCTGCAGCCGGTCAGGCAGTGTTCCTGCCCGCCCCGGCAGTGTTTCTCCAGAACTGTTTCTGTATACCGCAGCGCTGTTTCCCCGGTACTGTTTCATCAGGCATAGTTCCCTGATGCCGCCGGAAACTCCAAAAAAGAAGATCAGCTTCTGGTCTTTGCCGGACGGGGATGAAAACCGCCCTTCTTGAGGACCTCAATGATCTCGTTTTTGTGTTCCGTCCCGAACGCCTCCATTGTGATGCGAAGTTCCACCGCGGCGCTGCGATTGATCGAAACAAACTGATTGTGCTCCAGTTTGACGACGTTTCCGCTGGTCTGAGCGATGAGTCCGGAAACGCGGTGCAGTTCGCCCGGCTTGTCGGGCAGAAGGACCGAGACGGTAAAAATGCGGTCCCGCAGGATCAGTCCCTGCTGGACGACAGACGACATTGTGATGACATCCATGTTGCCCCCGCTCAGGACGCTTACGACTTTTTTGTCGGCGCAGTCTATATGGCGCAGGGCGGCTACTGTCAGAAGGCCTGAATTCTCCACGATCATCTTGTGATTTTCCACCATGTCAAGGAAGGCGGTGACCAGTTCTTCATCAGGAACTGTGATGACGCCGTCCAGATTCTGTTGAAGATAGGGGAAAATACGGCTGCCGGGAGTCTTCACGGCAGTGCCATCCGCGATTGTGTTGACTGTAGGGAGGGTGACTACCTCTCCCGCTTCAAAGGACGCTTTGAGGCAGGCAGCTCCCTCAGGTTCCACGCCGTATACCTTCACATTAGGCTTGAGAAGTTTGGCAAGGGTGGAGACACCTGCCGCCAGTCCGCCGCCGCCAACAGGAACCAGAATGATATCTACAAGGGGCAGGTCCTTGATGATCTCCATCGCGATCGTCCCCTGTCCTGTGGCGACATCCGGGTCGTTGAAGGGATGAATGAAAGTATATCCGTTTTCCTGAGCCAGTTTGTCCGCATAAGCAGCGGCGTCATCATAGACATCCCCGTGGAGGACTACCTCGGCCCCCAGTGCCTTTGTGCGGTTTACTTTGATCAGAGGTGTCGTCGTGGGCATGACGATGACCGCCTTTGCCCCGCACTCTCTCGCCGCATAGGCTACTCCCTGTGCGTGGTTTCCGGCAGAGGCCGCGATCAGTCCCCTTTCTCTCTCCTCCGGAGACAGGGTACTGATCTTGTAATAGGCACCTCGCACCTTATAGGCACCGGTTCTCTGCATGTTTTCGGGTTTAAGGTAGACTTTTCCTCCGGTCCGCTCGCTGAAATAGTCCGAATAAACCAGTTTCGTATCCAATGTCACACGGCTGACCGCCTCACAGGCCGCCTCGAACTGATTCAATGTCATAACATTCTCCACTGCCGTTCCAGTCTGTTCTGTCTCTGTTTTCATGCCTCACCTCTAAAGCAAAATCCGCATAAGCTGAATTTCGCAAATGCTATGATTTCAAAAAATAAGTATAGTTTAAACCGGCTGCTGCTCCGCGCGTCCCGGATTCCCGTATACCGCATAATGGGCAATGCATAATGCATAATGCATAATGCGTAATGCGTTATACGTAATGTGTAATGTGTAATGTGTAATGTGTAATGTGTAATGATTTTACAACACTTCGGGCTTTGATATACCTGCCTTTTTTGAAAATATTCCAGGCCGGAATCGCTCCGGTCCCATATTTGAATGTATTCCAGGTGTCTTCGAAAGCTTCGAAAACCGCGGTTTCAAACAGGTTCAATAGAACAGCGCGTCCACATACTCATCGGGATTAAAGCGCTGCAGATCCTCTATTTTTTCACCTACTCCGATAAACTTGACCGGCACCCCCACTTCGGACTGGACCGCGATCGCGATGCCGCCCTTGGCCGTTCCGTCCATCTTGGTCAGTATAATGCCTGTCAGATTGGTCACGGAAGCAAATTCCCTGGCCTGTGAGACAGCGTTCTGTCCGGTGGCCGCGTCCAGCACGACCCAGTTCTCCCTATAGCACTCGGGAAACTCCCTGGTGATGATCCTGTCGATCTTGGCCAGCTCGTTCATCAGGTTCTTTTTGTTGTGAAGCCTTCCTGCCGTGTCACACAGCAGGATGTCGATCTTTCTGGCTTTGGCCGCCTGTACCGCATCATATACCACACTGGCCGGGTCGGATCCTTCCGCACCCCCGATGATATCGACACCGGCCCTGCGGGCCCACTCGGTCAGCTGCTCGTTGGCAGCCGCCCTGAATGTATCCGCTGAGGCGATCAGGACGCGCTTGCCCTGTTTTTTATAGTTGGCTGCCAGTTTTCCGATGGAAGTGGTCTTGCCTACGCCGTTGACGCCGATCACCAGGACCACAGCAGGACCCTTTTCGAAATCGTAGGCATCCTTTCCCTGCTTCATGCGGTTGCGGATCCCCAGGATCAGCTCCTGACGGCAGTCCGCCGCATATTTAATGCGTTCCGCCCGGACCTCTTCACGCAGATGATCCAGAAGATCCTGCGTGGTCTTCACGCCGATATCTCCCATGATCATGGTCTCTTCGAGTTCCTCATAAAAATCTTCATCCACTCTCTCGTAGCTGTTGAAGATCTGGTCCATACTGTCCGTGAAGTTGGCCCTGGTCTTTTTCAGGCCCTCTTTGAGTCTGTCAAAAAATCCCATACAATCCTCCTGTTTTCCTTTCCTGAAAAAAGAATCAGCTCCCCGCTCAGTCCGCAAGGTCCTTATCATCGATCAGGTCGACGCTGACCATGGTCGAGACGCCCTTCTCCTGCATAGTGATGCCGTAAAGCCTGTCCGCCTGTTCCATGGTGCCGCGCCTGTGGGTGATGACGATAAACTGTGTTTTCTCTGTCAGGTTATGGAGATACTGGGCAAATCTGCCCACATTGCTCTCGTCCAGCGCCGCCTCGATCTCGTCCAGAAGACAGAAGGGGGACGGCTTCAGGCTCTGGATCGCGAAGAGGAGGGCGATCGCCGTCAGAGCTTTCTCTCCGCCCGAGAGCTGCATCATATTCTGGAGTTTCTTGCCCGGAGGCTGTGCGATCACCCGCACACCTGCCTCCAGAATGTCCACGTCCTCCATAAGTTCCAGTCTGCCCCCGCCGCCTCCGAAGAGTTCGGCGAAAACCTTGTCAAAGGCCTTCTGTATGTCCGCAAACTGCTCCCGGAACTGTTTTCTCATGGCTTCATCCAGTTCGGCGACGATCTTCTCCAGGGAGCCCGCAGCCTCTGTCAGGTCATCGTATTGTCCTTTCAGGAAGGTGTAGCGCTCCATCAGTTCCTTATATTCTTCAATGGCTGCGACATTCACACTGCCCAGCGCCCTGATCTGGGAGCGAAGGCGGGCGATTTCTTTCTTCATGGCGGCCAGGTCGGTCAGTGTCTCGTCCCGCAGGGCCGGCGCGTCGGAAGCAGTCAGTTCATACTCCTCCCACATGTAGGCCGCCTTCTGGTCCACAGCCTCCTCCAGTCTCTCCCTGCGGGAGGACAGTCTGTAACACTCCTTATCGAGCCCGGAAATCACCTCAGAGACATTCTCTCTCTCCCGGGCTGCCTCTTCCTGTTTTTCCTCCAGTTCCTCCGCCTCTTTCCGGAGTGAGCGGAGAACATCCTCATCGGAGCTCTTTGATCCTTCGGATGCCTGAGCCTCCTCTGTCAGGCTCCTGATGCGTTCCATTTTCTCTTCGATTCCGGAGCGGTCACTCTCCATGCTCTGAGTCACTGTCAGCAAATCACTGCGGAAGCCCTCCAGCTCCCTGCGGATCCGCCCTGCATTCTGTTCCTGGAAACGGAGCTCCTGTTCAAGGCGGCTCTTCTCCAGTTCCAGTTTGGAGAGAAGTGCCGAATCCTTCTCAGCGTCGCCCTCTCTGGCGGCCAGCCCGTCCTGAAGGGAGGAGGCTGATACTGAAAGTTCTTCCTCCTTCTTTTCGCTCTGAGTCAGTTCCGCTTCCGCTGATACACAGGAGGCTTCCGTCGAGGAGATTCTCTCTTTCAGAGCCCTGAGCTCCTGACGCATGTTTTCCGCATTGCCGGAAGCTTCCTGCAGCTTCTGCTCCTCCTGCTGGATTTTCATCCTCAGAGTGTTCTGCCGGAGAAATGTCTCCTGCAGAGTCCTCTTGTTCTCATCCAGCTTTCTTCGAAGGACATTCCTGCTCTCCTTGGTATCCTCGATGGCCTTTTCCTGGCGCTCTACTTCCAGCCTGAAGTGTTCCGTGCTGGCTGCCAGTTCTTCCATCTCGCGGCGTCTGCCCAGGAGATTGCTGGCATTTTTGTATGTGCCGCCGCTGATCGCTCCGCCGGGAGCGAACAGTTCGCCTTCCAGGGTCACCATCCTGACCCCCCTGCCCGACCGCCTGGCAATGGCGACCGCGTGGTCAAATGTATCCACGATCAGGGTCCTGCCCAGGAGCGACTCCGCCACCTGCCGGCAGCCATCCGCTGTCCTGACCAGGGTGTCGGCCGTCCCGATCACTCCGGCCTGGCTCAGGAGTTTCTGATCGATGGAAGCGCCTCCGGCACGGATGCCGGAAAGAGGCAGGAAGGTTGCCCTGCCCGCCTTCTCGCGCTTGAGGATCTCGATCAGACGTCTTGCCGTCTCCTCGTCCTTAGTCACGATATTCTGGATGCTGCCGCCCAGAGCGACCTCTATGGCGGTCTCATATTTCTTTTCCGTCTTGAGAAGGTCTGCCACAGTCCCGATGATTCCGGGCTCGCGCTCCCTCTCCTGCATCACGCGCTTTACGCTGACACCGAATCCCTCATAGCGCTCCGCCAGATTGGCCAGCGCGTCAAGTCGGGATTTTTCCTGATGATAAGAATATTCCGCGCTGCGCAGTCTGGCATCAGCGTCTCCAAGTGATGTCTTGTGGGCAGCAATCTGCTCTTCAATTTCCTTCTGGCTCTCCTTGATGGACCGGATCTTTTCACCGACATCCCTGAATTCCTCTGTCAGGGCTGCGATGGCGTCATCGGAATGTGCCCGTTCGTCGCTTGCTGCCGAGAGTTCACTCTCCAGTTCTTCGCGGCGCGCCGTCTCCTGCGCCTGAAGAGTCCTGAGGCTGGCCAGTCTTGACTTGATATTGGCCCGCCTGTCCATCTCTTCCAGAATGCTCTCCCGGGTCTCCTCCAGTTTTTCCCGCAGGGACTGCACGTCGTCCGAGGACACGCCTGCGGTCTCCCTGGCCGTTTCATATTCCCGGGTGATTTTTTCAAGGCGTTCCTGGGCGGACCGGATCTCCTGGGAGATCGCCCGCTCCTGGGTATCGCGCTCCGCGATATCTGCCCTGAGGATCTTCTCCTGCTCGGTCAGACGTGAGCATCTCTGCCTGGCTCCGCGGATCTGTTCCTCAAGCACTTTGATATCGCCCTCGATCCTCCCCCGCACGATGCTCGCGTCGGTGATCCTGCCCCGGATCTTCTCGATCCTGGATTCCAGGTCCCGCCGCTGCTCCTGCATCTTTTCAATGCGGGCACGCAGGGTCTCATTTTCCGCACGCGCGCTCTCCAGATCCTTAGCCG
>Ga0310695_10005558_pt1 | contig 21895 bp, 16 predicted proteins | sample RumenRJG_04DNA_FD_203882 | JGI IMG/M metagenome (GOLD analysis project Ga0310695, IMG submission 203882) | Bovine rumen microbial communities from Lethbridge, Alberta, Canada - RJG_04 (v2) (version 2) | ecosystem: Host-associated > Mammals > Digestive system > Stomach > Rumen | place: Canada...
GCTTTTCATGGCGCCAAATTTAGAAAAAATACCAAATATTAAAAATTAATTAAAGATTACTTCAACACTATCTTCCTGGTCAATTCCAAGTTTCCCTTGACCTTGAGCAGGTAGCTGCCGGACTTTACGCCGCTGAAATCGATATGGCCTGCGGCAAAGCCGCTATGGACCGTATTTCCCTGCATGTCGAAGAGCCTGTACTGCACGTTCTGGCCAAGGCCGTTCAGGGTCACCACGCGGCCAGTCACAGAAACCGACGCAAACGAAACCGCATTCATTCCACCAAGTTTGCTGGAACATCCATCCGGACCAGCACACACCCGGCATGACGCATGCCCTTCGCCATCCGACTTACATGCAAAATTGGAGTAGTAGCCTTCATCCTTGATTGTCTTCCCGCCCTTACAAGTACCCTTGGGACCTACCTCGAAAATGCGTAGCACACCATCCGCTACAGACGCTCCGCCGTCGAGCTTGAACATAACTGACCGAGCTTCCTTAAACGCCTCTGCGCAACTGGCAAGCTTGTTCGAATCAGCCGCCCAAGTCGCCTGGGCAAAATCCTTGATTGCCTTGTCAACCGTTTTCGGCTCTTGCGTCTTGGGAAGTTTCGCAAAACACGGGGTATTGCCAGACTTTTCTGTATTGACCTCAAGCTCAACATCAATTTCGGAGGTGTAGGTGGCACAGAGGCCGCCAATCGACGAAATATCGAGAGTCCCAGAGCTTCCAGGAACCATGTCAAAACCGAACTTGACGAAATTATAAGGGTATTCGTTCGTCTGCCCTGTCAAAGTCGGATCCTCCAAATGGTACCAGATAGTCACATAACCGAGTTTTTCGATTTCCGGGGCTATCAACGAACCATTGTAACCCGAGGTATCGAACGGATATAATGCATAGGAACCGCCCTGATCGTTCTTGCGGTCATCAACATCGTACCAAAAGCTGCAGCCCTCCTTTTCGTATGCCTCCTGCAGAAGAGGGTCGATTATGCACACTCTTTCATCAGTGCCATCGAACCAAATATTAGGATTCACGCCCGGATTTGCATCTTCTGCCATCGCAAACGATGCTGCAGATACAGCTATAACTGCCAAAATTTCGTTTCTCATAGATTCCTCCATTTCCAAAAACTAGTTTACAAACAAGTCTGTCGTTAATATAGCATATTTTATTTACAAAAGACACAAAAAAATCAGATAATCAAAAGAGCCTATTCCCAAAGGAAATAGGCTCCGAAAAAATGTTTTTTTTATTACTACTTGAAGGTGGCAGAAATGGTCATGTCACCATCAAGGGTCGCAAGGCACATATCGGTACCCTCAACAGGGGTACAACCCGACCAGCCCTGGAGAATGCTTCCACCATCGGGCACCGCGGTCAGCATCATCTGCATTCCGCTAAAGAATTTTCCCTTATAGCTGGAGCTGGGCAGTTTCATGCCTTCCATCAAGACAGATCCTGCGCCACTTGCAGAAATCGTCACATTGACCATATCGCTCAGCTTGAATTCGCTCTTGTATTCAGAAAGCACCTTGGCGTCGCGTTCAGAAGCCCAGGATTTCAAATGAGAGCCCTTCCAGTCAAATCCGTCCGGGTAATACATTTCATCCTGCTTGAACTTTTCAACATCTCTATTCTTTTCAGACTCAGGAATCGTCTCCACCATCTGGTCTACAATTGTAGACACTCGACTTGAATTAAGGTAGCTATTCAACATAACGCAGCTACGGTTGATAAACATGCGCTTGAAATCGGCGTTTTCCATCAACTTGATATAAAGATTGGCAAAGCAACCTACATCCTTACAAGGTTTGTTACCACCGCCTTGCTTGATCCAGGTGAACATATTCGTTCCATCATTAAACTTGTCGCCATACGGATCGCTCACGCCCCACTTCCAACCGAAACCATGGTCCAAGTCATAAACCATGAACTTCCAGGGTTGCTGTCCCGGAACGGACCAGGCACGCACATTGTTGTTCGGCCAGTCGCCATTGTGGTAGTAAATTTCTGCAGCCATGTAATCGGCGAAATTACCGACATCCAACAAAGTCTTCGCCATTTCGTAATTTTCGGCCGAGGACATATCGTTTTTACCGACAAAGGTAAGCATCGATTTGTAATTCGCAACGGCAGAAGCATCATCTCCACTAGCCGAAATCGCCGAATCGCTGCCCAAATGCTTAATCATCTGAACAGAACTGCTGTTAATACCGTAATTAGTTTCTACATAGGCGCGGTTGTAGCGTTCGCGCATATCGTGAATGCCATAATACTTGCCGTTATAGAACACCACCACCTGGCGGCTGCGCTGGTAATCCACGCCCGAGCCTTCCAGGAGAGCACCGCCCATGGCGTCTTCAACATAGTCACTTACAAAGCGGTTACCGTTGTTACGCAGGTTAAAAGCCTTGTACTTGTCATTCACGCCCTTACGCGTTTCAAACAACGGATACTCAATCTTGCCGGCCTGGTACTCTTCATGCATGGCAATCGCAACAGACTTTTTATCGTTCACGCGGCTCCAGCCGCCCATCAAAGAAATACCCGCATCGATTTCAAAAGCCTTTTCTTTAGAACTGCTACCCTCGGCAAAGTATTCCACATGCACAGGGTATTCAACATCTTCCATCAAACCGGCAGGACATGTTTTAGGGTCAGCATCACCACAGGTGCTCTTCTTGACATAATGCTTTTCGAAGAAAACCGGATCGACACTCACAGCCACCACCGGCATCTTTATTTCGTCCTCTTCGATAAAGTAGGTGTTGGTCACCACTTCCTTCGTAAGAAGTCCATCTTTAAAGACTGCACAACGGAGAACCATGTTCGATTCAATCTTCAATTCAGAATCAAATTTTTCGGAATCCTTCGTCGGAATAGAGCCATTCTTCGTGCAACGCACAGAAGCTCCTTCGGGCACATTTGCAGGCGGCTTAAGGGTCACTGCTTTGCTATAGAAGCCACCCTGGGATCCGCTGAAGTTGAACTTCGGCGCCATTCCATCATATGCTGTCGATGCCGTGTTCGGTTTTTCAGGCGTCGCCTTCTCAAAGAACTTCCAAATACCACCATCAACAATACCGTAGCTCAATCCCGAAGCAATTTCAGGGTAGTGGACCGAATCACGAATGGAATAGTAACGGTCAATCAGATAGATCGATCCACCGTTCTTTTCCAGTTTCCAGTTGGTATGGGGACGTTTATGAAGATCCCCCTCATCGGAACTTTCCACTACAGAACGGTTTCCCTTATCGCAGAACACCACGCGGAAAGACTTGGGCTTGATGGTTTCATCACCAAAAATCCACTTACGGGGTTTACCCATATTTTCGACAAGGGAATACCCCTGGAGACTAGCCTCTTCATCGCCGGCATTGTAAATTTCAACCCAACCCGGATCGTCACCATTTTCGTCGAGCCAGTTCAGGTTTACCGGAGCGATTTCAGTAATGATCAGCGAGGAATTTCCAACCCAGCGAACCGTGGTATCGGCAGGAATATATACAGTATCATAAATGACAACCGTCTCGCCCGTAACAGGGTCTATCTGAACAATGGAATCCACCGTCGGATGAATCGTATCGTACGTGACAACCCTATTTCCGTTCGAATCGATTGTAACGATAGAGTCAATCACTATTGGCAATTCTTCGCCATTTTTCGACGAAGTCGTATCATCAGTAGAGCAGGCCATAATTCCTGCCAAAACCAAACTCAGTCCGCCCATTAAAGCGAGGCTATTCATTTTTCTGAATACGTACACGCTGCCACCTATAAAAAATATTTGCCGGAAACTCCCGATTTCCAGAGTCCTAATCTTCTACACCCAGGTACTAAATTTAGAAGATTATTCTCAAAAAAGGGAAAAATATCGGTAATATTCTATTTACCCTTGACAGACATCACAAAGTGTTCTATATTTGGCCTACCAAGTCGGCGCTGTAGCTCAGTTGGTAGAGCAGCGGACTGAAAATCCGCGTGTCGTCAGTTCAATTCTGACCGGTGCCACTAAAAAGACCTCGAATTTTCGAGGTCTTTTTCATTTTTTTCTTTAATTTTTAGTCAAAAAAAGCCAGATATGGGAGAACGGCACCGATTAACGTCGGTAATGGCTGTAAATTTCGTCCCAATGTTCCATAAGGACATCCACTAGCTCCGGTTGAAACTGCCCACCACGCTGCTTCAGGAATTCATCTTTGACCTTTTCTTCAGGCCAAGGCTGCTTGTAACAGCGCGGACTAGAAAGGGCGTCCAGAACATCGGCAATAGAACAAATACGGCCTGCCAACGGGATTTCTTCGCCGGCAAGGCCCTTGGGGTAGCCACGACCGTCCCAGCGTTCATGGTGGGAACGGGCAATCTCAGCCGCAAAGCGGAGCAACTTGCGCTTGGAGTTGTGGAGCATGTTGTAACCGATTTCGGAATGCGTCTTCATAATGGTGTATTCGTCATCGGTAAAGCGGCCGGGCTTATTGAGAATGGCATCGGGAATGCCCACCTTGCCCAAATCATGCATCGGAGTCGCGAGGCGAATGCGTTCCACCTCGTTTTCCGGGAGTTCCAGGAACTTTGCCAGCATGCACGAAATCTCGGCCACACGCTGGATGTGGTCACCGGTTTCCTGGCTGCGGTATTCGGAAACTTCGCCCAAAATGTGAATAATTTCGCGCTGGGTAGCCTCAAGTTCCATATTCAGCATGGCCGACTCGACCGTCTTTGCCGAATAGACGGCCGTAAGGCTCAGACGTTCCAAATCCTTGACCGAAAATACGCCGGACTCACCCAATTCGTTTTCGCCCCGCTTGTTTATGGCCTGGTACACACCCATCACGCCGCCCGCAGAATCCATCAGCGGAACCGTCAACACAGAAGTTGTACGGTAGTGTGTCTTTTCGTCGCTCCTACGATCGAACCTAGGGTCTTGGTAAGCATCTTTAATCAGGAGCGGTTCGCCAGTCCTTACGGAATAGCCCACAAAGCCTGCATTGTAGGGAATGCGCAGTTCGCTTACACCGTGGGCCACCTTGGTCCACAATTCGCCGCTATCTTCATCGACAAGCCACAGGGAGCAACGGTCCGCCATCACAATGGAGCGTCCCAAATCGGCCATCAGAACCAGGAGGCTGTCCATCTTACGTTCTGCCGCAATCTTCGGCATATACGCAAACAGCAGCTCTAGGATCCTCTGGGATTCTACAACCTCTTTCTCGTCAAGTCCTGTCATACTATGTAAAATCTAGATAAACTTCATTTTATTTACAACTCTGCTTGACAGAAAAGGCCTAATTTTTCTATCCTTGGATAGCCTTGGAGGAATAGGCTAATTGGTAAGTCAGCGGTCTTGAAAACCGCCGCCGTAAGGCTTGGGGGTTCGAGTCCCTCTTCCTCCGCTAAAAAGCTCCCCCAAAAGGGAGTTTTTTTTATTTCCCCTCATCCCACATCTATCCAACCTCCCACTCCATCTGGTTATCCGCAGCAAAATCGGCAGCCGCAGAGGCAGGCTCGTCATAAAGCAGAGTACAAACCTTAAGCGGGAGCGGAAAATTATGCCCGAAAGCCGCAATACAAGCCGAAGTGGTAGCCCCCGTGGTAAAGACATCGTCTACCACCACCACCGTCCCGGACACAGGGGCCTCTTTCAAAGTACATTCAAAGGCATACGCCACATTCCGCTCTCGCTGTTCCTTGGACAACTTGGTCTGCGAAACCACAAAAGTCCTGCGCTTAAGCCAGCGGCATACCTTCCCCCCGAAAATAACCGCTAGGGCCGCAGCAATCTTTTCGGCTTGATTGTAGCCCCTTTCCCTAAACCTCGCCCTATGGAGCGGTACAGGGACAAAATATAGCGGCTTCGGAAGCATCGATAGATCCTCACGGACAACTCCATATCGAACGGAAGACGAATGCTTGACCAAGTAGGTAGCCATACCCGAAACGCCTTTATACTTTAACGCATGTACCAATTTCCGGGTCAAGGGCCGCATCGGGAACAGACTACAGACATCCGGCCCCGGAGATAAGTCCACAGTGGACTCCCGTTCCAATTCCCCAACACATTCCGGGCAAAGCCACGGATCCAGATTCTTTGAAGGTTTTCCGCAACCGAGGCATTCCGCCCCGAAAACAAAACGGCCTACATTTTCTATCCAGCGCATATAAACTCCCGGGAGCAAAAAGAGCTCCTCTTATATATACGCCAGATCCGTAAAAAGCGGGGATTTTGAGTTCCTAGCCCCGGACTATCTCCTACGGGCCTGATAACGCAAGCAAAGCAGGAAACCCACCAATACCATACAGGTAAGGGCGAAAGATCCACCGTAAGAAAGGAAGGGCAAGGGCAACCCAGTCACAGGCATAAGCCCGATAGTCATGGCAATATTCACTATGATATGGAACAGGAATATGGTCGATGCCCCCATGACCATCAATGTCACAAAGGGATCCGAAGACTGCTTGCTGATGGAAGTGGCCCGCCACAGGAACAGGGCATAGAGCACAAGCACAAAGGCACAACCCAGAAAGCCGAACTGTTCGCCCAGAACGCTAAAGATAAAGTCCGTATGTTCTTCAGGCAAAAAGGCGAGATTGGTCTGGGAACCGTTTCCAAAGCCCTTACCAGTCAAGCCGCCCGAACCGATTGCCGTCAAGGATTGCAACACCTGATAGCCATCACCCAGCGGATCGCTCATAGGATCGAGAAAAGTATTCACGCGTTTTTGCTGATGGGGTTCCAGCATGTTCCAAGCCATGGTGCTTGCGTAACCTGCAAAAATATTCGCCATCAGGATAATTGCAGACAAAACCTTCGGAAGCCTGCGACGGAAAAGTGCTAACACCACCAGGCAAATCAAGAGCCCCCAAAGTATTTCAAACACAAGCGCCTGCGAATGGGAGAACAGCACCGAAAACACCGGGCTTACTATCAGGAACATATCCGTCAGGGTTAGTCCTGCAAAAAAGAACCCTACCATAGTCACCGCAATAAACACCAGGGCCGTACTCAAGTCAGGCTGCTTTAACACCAGAGCAAAAGGCACAATAAACAAGAAGAAGGGCACCACGAAGGTTTTCATCTTAAACAAGCTAACAGGATGCTTCGAAAGCCAGTACGAAAAAATAAGCAGATAGGCAATCTTTGCAAATTCCGACGGTTGCAGCTTAAAAATGCCAAGGTCAATCCAGCGACCCGCACCCTTGACCACATCGCCTGCAAAAAACAGCACCACCACAAGGAGCACAAGGGCCACCGCATACAAGGGAATCGCCGCTCGTTTCAACCAGTCAATACGTACAAAAACCAAAGCCGCAGCAAAGACGCTGCCAAAAATGAAATAGACAATCTGCTTGAACCAGAACAATTCAACCACAGAGGTGTCTTCGGCAATGGTCGCCGAATACACAAGGGACACGCCCACGCTCATCAAGGCAAGCGTAAGTACTATAAACATCCAGTCAAATTTCAGCGAATGGTCAAGGAGCCGTTTGGGTTTCATTTTTTCCCGCCTCCGTTTCCTTGTTTTCAAAATAGGCTTCCATCACTTTCTTGGCAATAGGGCCAGACACGGCGCCACCGCCGCCAGCCGCTTCCATAATCACGGCCACGGCAATTTCCGGATCATACAGGGGAGCAACCGCCGCATACCAGGCATGGGTCTTTTCGCCCTTTTTCCATTCGCCAGAACCAGTCTTCGCTCCTACACGGACATTGGGCAACGCGCCACGCTTACCGGTACCGCCCGGATGGTTCACCACCGAATCCATGGCCGCAAGCAGAATACGATGGGTGTAAGGCTTCATGTTGCCGGGTCGAATAATTTCGGGTTCGTAACGACGCACCACGTTTCCATGGTTGTCGCGCAATTCCTTCATAAAGTGGGGCCTATAAACACCCTTACCGGTAGCCAAAGACCCAATTAATGTAGCCTGCTGCAAGGGCGTCACAATCTGCCCCTGCCCAATGGAAAGGTTCAAGATAAGACCGCGGGCCCAGCGCCAGCCCAAACGCTTGTTTTTCTGGTTAAAGGATGCCGAATCCGGAAGCCACCCAGCCTTTTCACCAGGAATGTCCACTCCGAGAGGTTTTTCGCCCAAACCAAAGCGCCGGCCAAATTCATTGATACGGTTCATGTCAATGTCGAGGCCCGCCTGGTAAAAGAACACGTCGCAACTCAAGCGGATGGCGTTCACCACGTTCAAGCTACCGTGGGTGCCCCAGCATTTCTGATAGCGGGCCCCGTACTGGTAGCCACCCGTACAGGACTTGGAATAATACTTGTTCTCCGTCAAGATTCCGCTTTCAAGGCCCGCCCCCGCCGTCACCAATTTAAAAATAGATGCCGGCGGATAAGTACCCGAAATCGCACGGTTCGTTAGCGGCCTCATGGTATCCAACGCCACGTGAGCCCAACCCTTGTTGCGCTCACGCTTTTTCAGCGAGAAAATATTGGGGTCCAGTCTCGGGGAAGAAACCATGGCCAAAATTTCACCGTTCCTCGGATCAATAGCCACCAGTGCACCCTTCGCCGAATCGGGAATAGCCTCTTCGGCCACCTTCTGCAATCGCAAATCAATGGTCGACACCAGGCGGAGGCCGGGCACAGGTTCTGTGCCATCAACACCATCGACCGTGCCCACTTCACGACCAGAAGCGTTCACTTCTACAAGCTTCATGCCGTTCACGCCACGGAACTCTTTGTCGTAAAACTGTTCAAGGCCCTTTTGCCCAATGCGGTCACCCTGCGTATAGCCATCGTACTCCGGCAACTTGAGCTGTTCTTCCGAAATTTCACTGGTGTAGCCCAGTACATGGGACGCTAGGGTTCCATAAGGATATTCACGTCTGGATTCAATCACCGTCATCACGCCGGGCAACTCTTCGGAACGTTCTTCAATAATGGCCACCTGTTCGGCGGTAGCATCTTCCAGCAAGCGGATAGGCCTATTCTTGATCCAGCGGGAACGCTGAAACGCCGTATCCAGGGACAAGGAATCGAACAGGCGCTCCCCCGCCGTGTCACGGATGCCGAGCAACTTTCGGAACAGCAAATCGCGATCGGCCTTCTTGCGGGGCATGTTCATGGACGTCAATGCAATCTGGTACGAAGGGCGGTTACGAACCAGCACTTCGCCGTTACGGTCATAAATGTAGCCGCGCTCGGCTACCAAAACCACTTTGCGAATACGGTTGTTTTCGGAACGTTGCAAGTTTTCGTCGTAATGCGTGTACTGTAACGAAAACAGGCGCATCAAAAGAATGAAAAACAAGATTACAACACCGGCCATGTAAATCAATACATTCCAGTTCCTGTTTTGCAGGGTCTCGTTTTCAGACATTCCCTTAAGCATGCTTCTTCTTTTTACTGCCTATATCCAGGTAGAAGAATATTCCGCCAATCAACATCGTATAAAAGCATTCCGGAATCGACTTCGTCAAGAACAGGTTAGTCACCACATCCTTGGAAAGACCGGTAATGCCATAGTAAATCATGTCGCACACAAAAAAGCCCAAGCCAAGTACGCCGACCTTAGCGGGCAAATTCAAAGACAAGAAACGTTCTTCCAACTGTCCCACAGCATAGCCGAGCACAGTCATCGAAATCGCATTCGCACCGAGCCATTCCACCGGAGCATACACGTCTTGAGTAAAGCCAGCCACAAAGCCCCAGAAACATCCGGCCGTAGGGCCCCTTCTAATGGCAACGGCCACTATGAAGATGATGATGAAGTCAGGGGCAACGTCAAAGAAGCTAAGCCAATCGGCAACCGTCATTTGCAAGGCAAATACGATCACAAACATGATAAAAGTCTTGAGCCAACCCAAGTTATTCATCGAGCAGCTCCTTGATAATCCAATCCGGTTCTTTTTCCATCACGAACACTTCTTCAAGAATCGAGAAATCCTGGAAAGGACTTACTTCCATCTGGCGCATCACATCAAGATCAGACTTGCGAACATCCTTCACCGTTCCAACGGGAATGCCTTTCGGGAAAATTCCACCCAAGCCCGAAGTCACCAAGGTATCGCCGGCATGGACTCCAGCATGAGTAGGCACGAGAGCCGTCAAGCGAACACCATCCATGGACTCCAGGAAACCAACCACGCGGGTACGGCGGTCCATTACAGACAACTTAAGATTCGGGTCTACCAGCAGTTGTACTCGGGAATGATTGTAGGTCGCTTTCGAAATTTTTCCCACCAAGCCATTCATCGAGAACACGGGCATGTTCTCTTTCACGCCGTGCTCTGTACCTCGGTTAATCACCATCGTCGTAAGGAACCTTCCGGGATTGTGGCCAATCACGCGGGCCGTCACAATCGGGAAATCCCACTTGTCATCGAATCGGACTAGCGTATGCAGTCGGGCGAGTTCCTGCAGGCCTTCACGGGCATGATAGGTTTCTTGCCTTAAACGTGCGTTTTCTTCTTTCAGCTGTTCGTTTTCTTCTGCAATGGCCTTGTAATGCCCCACCGCAGATACAATCCGTTGGGCAGGGAAATAAAGCGTAGAAACCGCCGTCGAAACAATGCTTTCGCGAATCGGCGTCGGAGACTGACGCATCAGTAGGCCCAAAGCCAAGAAAAAGACAAAGGCAACGATACCGTGCCTTTGCGTAAACAAGTCGACAATAAAGCGAATCGCCCTAAGCATCGAACCCTGTCAAGTTAGTTCGAGGAAGCAATCAAAACCGGGCGGTATTTATCCAAGTCTTCAAGAATGCGGGCTGCACCCTTGCAAACGCAGGTCAGAGCGTCATCAATGACATTCACCGAAAGACCAGTTTCTTTACGGATGCGTTCATCAAAACCGCGCAGCTGAGAACCACCACCCGTCATGATGATACCCTTGTCGTAAATATCGGCAGAGAGTTCCGGCGGAGTAATGCTCAAGGCCTGCTTCACCGCTTCGATAATGGCGGTCACAGGTTCGTTCAAGGCTTCACGGATTTCGGCACTGTTAATCGTAGTTGTACGCGGCATGCCAGCCAAGAAGTCATGACCCTTCACTTCCATGGTCAATTCTTCTTCCAGCGGACTTGCAGAACCAATCTGGATCTTGATCTGTTCAGCCGTGCTATCGCCCACGCAAAGGTTGTACATCGTACGCAGGTAGCGGACAATGGCTTCGTCCATTTCGTCACCGCCCACGCGCACAGAGGCGTTACAGACAGTGCCGTTCAAGGCGATTACGGCGATATCGGAGGTACCACCACCAATATCCACAACCATGTTGCCAACAGGGTCTTCTACAGGGATACCCATACCGATGGCAGCAGCCATAGGTTCGTGCACCAGGTGAACTTCCTTGGCACCGGCCTGCTTGGCAGCATCAATCACCGCACGCTTTTCTACTTCGGTAATGCCAGAAGGCACGCCGACCACCACGCGAGGTTTTACCATCCACAGCGGGTACTTCTGCACGCGCTTGATGAATGTCTGCAAAAGGGTTTCAACCAATTCGAAATCGGCAATCACGCCATCGCGCATGGGGCGCACTGCACGGCTTTCGCCAGGCGTACGGCCAAGCATCTTTTTCGCTTCGAAACCGATGGCAGATACACGGTTATTCTTGCTGTCCACTGCAATAACCGTAGGTTCATTGATGACTATTCCCTGACCGTCCACATGAACAAGCGTATTCGCCGTGCCCAGGTCAATACCGATATCGCAAGAAAAGAGGCCGAACAAAATCCAATCCTTTTTTAAGATTCAACTTCCTTTAAGAAATATAAAAAAAACTAACGAAGTGAGTCTGCACCGAATTTCCACTCCTTCTTATAGCGGTCCCATCCACGTGTGCTCACGTCATAGCGGTATTTGCGCTTTTCATGCATGGCAATGTCTTTGTAGATAAAGAAATCGACTTCGGCATAAGCCGCATAAATGCGAGCCTCGGCGCCATCGAACAACCTAAAGTCCTTCACCCGGTAATAGGGCGTATCCAAGAGACCTTCGCGAGTCTTGGAAGCCTTCATGGTTTCGGCAACCATGAACTTTAAATCATCCTGCAAGTATTCCGTTAATTTATTTTCAATGCGTTCCGTCGGTTCGGAACAGCCCACAAGCAGGGCCACAAAAGCCAATATGCAAACAGGTAGTTTCATGGCCTTAAAGTAGAAAAATTGCGGAAGAAGAAAGGGCGTGCCGAAAGCAACAAAAACGCCCCTCTTGGAGGGGCGTCTTCACATTCAAGTCCGATGTTTCAATTAGAACGAGTAAGTTGCATCGAGGCGAGAGAAGAAGCGGCCTTCACCCTGGAACGGGTTGCGGAACAGCAGGTCTTCTGCAACGGTCACGTCGATCTTCAGGCGTTCTTCGATGTTGATACCGAAACCGAAACCGACATGGTCGTCGGCAGAGCCGTCAGCCAGCGGGTTGGTAGAGAAGAACGTACCGTCGTCCTTGCAAATACCATAGCGGTCAGAGGTGTATTCGTTCTTGGAGTTCACGTCGCAATCGGTATAGAGGATGGACTTCTGGCCACCCACGCGGATCACGAACCAATCCCACCAGATATTACGTTCGATACCGAAGCTGATCTTGCCACCGATATCGGAACGCTTGTCCCAATGCGGATCATCTTCGTTGCGGGAATCATAAACCCATGCGCCGCCATCCAGAGCCTTGTCATAGAACCAGTCATGAGCCTTCGTCTGATTCCAGATGAAGTCGAGGCCCAACCAGAAGAAGCCACGGTCCATAGCCACATTGATACCCATGCCGGCCTGAGCAAGCTTGTCTTCGATGCCAGGAGCCTGAGCGAGCTTAATATTAGCAGCAGGCACCAATTCACCGTCAATGGCTTCCAGGGTGAAGAAAGCACGGGCCTTACCGAGGATGGAGAAATCGCCATCATCAAAGAAGTCATGGCGATCCGGGCCATACTGGATACGGGCAACGCCACCAGAAAGTTCGTAAGAAGTACCGCTACCCAGCTGGAAGTTCAAACCACCATCCAACTGAACGAGGGAGGCGTAAGCCTTGCTATCCGGCTGATAGGTGCCGCTTTCGTCAAGATCGCCACCATCCTGGTGAGCGATATAAATGTGCAAGCCCCAAGCGTCGCCGCTAGAGAAGGTACCGCCCAAGAAACCATCGAAATTGGTCACGGTTTCGGGAACAACCACGTAACCTCTCTTACCAACCTGCACATAGTCCGGCAGATACATGGCGAGATCCTGGTTGATACGGCCGAAAAGACCACCAATCGTGAACTTTGGATCAGGATTATTGTCATCACCGAAAGAAACAGAGAAAATACCACCGAAGGTCGGGTGCTGCGGATCAACGTTTCCGCCAGCCTTCAAGTCATTATCGGTATAAGCACCAAAGCCACCGATCAAGTAGTTGGAGTAAAGGTTTGCATTGGCAGGGTTGTCGAAAATGCTCACATCATCCATGATGTAGGTCGTGTTCTTGCCCATGGATTCTACGCGTGCAAAAGTAGCGAACGCGGAACCGACTCCAAGAATACCGAATGCGGCACCAACCGCGGCAGCTGTTCTTAAGTTCATTGGAAAACTCCTATTGAAATTTCTGCTTTAAAGTTAGTTTAATTAAACGGAAATCGCAATAAAATTTTAAACAAAAGCCAATTTTTTTATACATAAAGGCCGGCGAAGGCAATACAAAAAAGGCCGGACTTGATAGTCCGGTCTTTTTTCAAGTTTTCGCCGAATTATTCGGAGAAGGTGAACGGGATCGTAACAGTGGTGTTACCAGACTTCACCTTGCTGAACTTCCAGCGGCTCACAGCGGTCTTGACTTCGCCGTCAAATTCGCCGTAACCGGTCGTAGAAGAAGCAATGGAGATGCTGATGATTTCGCCACCCGGAGCGATCGTGAACTTCAAGGTAACCTTACCCTGGAAGCCCGGTTTCTTCTTCAGGAACTTGTTGTAGATGTGGCGGAGACCCGGAGTACGCTGACGCACAACCTTCATGATGTCTGCAGCGGAACGAGATCCACCACCGGCACCCATGTCGATATCGCGTTCAGACGGAGTTCTGATGGAGCCCTTAGCCTTGGTAGCAATACCACCGCCACCGCCGCCGAGAAGACCTGCCAGGCCGTCACCGATACCACCGGAACCACCTTCGGCATAACCTTCGTTAAAGCCACCGTCAGCCTTACCGCGACGACCACCGAGAACGGTCTTACCCGTCGTCTGGAGGCCAGCCACGTCCTTCAACACCTTGTCGATGTCCTTAGAGAACTTCTGGTTCTTCATAAGGTCATATGCACCGGCAGATGCGTTCTTGGTCTGAGCCGTCAAGAGCTTAAGCACACCACGAGTCTGGGGAGCGTTGGGCTGACCCTTACCACGCGGCTTGCCACCACCACCAGCCTTCTTACGAGGCTTCTTGGGTTCTTCCTTCTTCTTCTCTTCCTTCTTCTCTTCCTTCTTTTCATCGATGGTCATAGAAGCAGTAAGATCAGCAGCGGCAGAGTCGTCGAACACGACTTCGTCCACCACCTGTTCGTACATGGAAGCCCAAAGGCAGATAGCCAAAGCTACGACTAAAGAGATACCGGCAATAGCACCCATCTTCTTGTCGGATTCCGGCATCAGGGACGCTACTAACGGATCCATTTCGGGAGTATTCTTTTTAGCCATAATTATTCCTCCCCTCCGTTCTTCTGCATAACGGCGAATGCAATGTGCGTGTAGCCAGAGAAGCCGCAGGTGGCCATGACCTTATACATTGCATCGTAAGGGATGTTCTTGTCGATCTGCACAATGATGTTACCGGCTTCGTCAGCAGGAAGACCCATCTTGAGGGCATGTTCCTGTTCCGTTGCGCGGCGTTCCTTAAGAACGGAATCCACCTTGGTCACAAGAAGATCTTCTTGCTTCAAGACGTCTTCGGTAGGAACGATCTTTGCGTTATCGACCACAACGTAGTTGTTATCGACCACGACCGTCAGAGCCACTTCCTTCGGCTGCACCTTGGAGGTAGACACCGGAAGGATGAGGTTTTCGGCCTGGGTCAAAAGCTGACCTTCAGCGTCCAAGTTCTTGATCATGAACACCAGAATAATGGTCATCATGTCCATCATGGACGTCAAAGAGAAAGGTACGTCTTCGCTAAATTTACGAGTCTTTCTAGCCATGATTAACCTCCCAGCTTAGCAAGGTTGATCTTGCTGAAACCGGCCTCTTTAGCACGGTCCATAAGTTGAATGATCTTATCGAACTGGGTGTCGTCGTTAGCAACGATGATGATGTTATCGACGTCTTCGAGGTCAATGAACTGCGTATGGATCTGAATCAGGTCCTTAGCGATCAAGTCGTAAGCAGACAGCGGGTAGATGATGTTCTTTGCAGCCACATCCGGTTTCAGCGTACGAGCCGAGTTCGGAGTGAGGGTTGCAAGCACAGCGCCTGCGCTCGGCTTCTTGAGCATCGGCGGCGGGGTCAGACCCATAGCGCCTTCGCCAGGAGCAGCGAGGAATGCGTTGTTACCGTCCACATATGCGCTGTCAGGCACATTTTCGGACTGAGAAGAATACACGGCCCAAATCACGCGGCCCGGGTCTTCTTCGGATTCCTTGTTGATGGCCCAGAGTTCGATGGTTTCGATTTCGTAGAGATACTTCTCTTTATCCATTTCGGATCCATCTTTGCACTTGGGACCATGACCGCTTTCTACAGCTGACTTCACATCTTCCGGAGCATAGGTAATAAGCTGTGCATCGGACTTGCAACGGAACGTCCACATTTCCTTGAAGTAAACGTTCGGCTGGAAACCACCGCGGGCACCAATCACGAGATATTCAGGCGTGATGGCGAGCGAGAGGTTAAGAGCCTGCTGGTCCGGTTCCGGAGGAGTCTCGTTATCCATGTTCATCATGCTGCGTTCCGGCATGTTGATTTCAACGATAGCGAGCTTAGAGAAGGCAGTCATAGACAACAGCATAGGAATCAGGATGGTAAACAAGCCCATCGCCGGCAACAGGTCCGGTTCTTCAGGCTTGGCTGGTTTCTTGAGTTCTTTTGCCATGTTTTATAACTCCGTTAAAATTATCTCTCGATCTTCGATTAAGCGAGGGAGTTGATAATCTTGAGGCCCTTTTCTTCCATTTCCTGGATAAGGCGTTCGGAGTTCATGTTGAGGAGGCCCACGATGACCAGAAGAGGCACAGCGGAGAGAAGGCCGAGGAGCGTGGTACCCATAGCGATAGCAATACCGTCGGAAAGAGCCTTGGCACGTTCAGCAGCCGGCTTGTTAGCCACAGCGTCGAAGGTGTAGATCAGACCGTAAATCGTACCCATAAGTCCAAGCAACGTGGAGATGGAGGCCATAACCTGGATGATGCTAATGTAACGAGTCAGACGGGGAGCTTCAGTCAGGAACACTGCGTCGCAAGCAGCAGACATGGTTTCGCGACCACCGTTACGGGCAGCAACGATTGCAGCCATCACGCGAGCGATCGGGAGCTTGGTTGCGTTGGCATAGCTGAGAGCTTCATCATAACGCTGAGCAGAAATATGAGTGCCGAACTTGGCCAAGAAATCCTTACGGCCCTTAGCGCTCTTCACCATGATGTAAAGGCAGCGTTCAACAGAGAAGCCGAGGCCAATCATGAACACCACGAGGATGATCCACATGAACTGGTAACCATCAGATTCAGGGCTGAAGGATTGAAGCATTTTAGACATTAGAGTACTCCTTGATTGAGTGTTTTGGTTTATTTTGAAAAATCTTTGTTCATATTTAATCTTTTTTAGGGCAAAATTGTGTAGTCGAGCCGGTAAAATCTTGTTTACTACTCAAAAAACGCCATTTTTACCCTAATAGAATAGGGGAACCCTATGAACTAGGTTCCCCGTAAAATTGTTTTTACCGCTACTTTTTCTTCTTCTTGGCCTTCTTCTTGGCCTTCGGAGCAGGAGCAGGGGCAGCTTCCGGTTCAGAAGCTTCGGCAGCGCTATCGTCCATGGAATCCATGGAAGAAGACGTCGAGGCAGAACCGCCGGCGAGCTGTTTCTGGAGGTCAGCAAGTTCAGCCTTCAGCTTTTCGTTTTCAGCCTTGGCGTCCTTGATGATTTCGCGGTAGGTGTTGATCTGTTCTTCCGGAGTCATGACTTCGGACTTAGCAATCTGTTCCAAGCGAGCCTTGGTCTTGAAGTAAGCCGGGTCAGAGAACAAGGTGGACGGGTCGAACTTTTCGATCTTGGTGTTCAAGGTCTCGTTGTTTTCATCGAGGCTCTTGAGGAGTTCGAAGAGCTTTTCGGTCCACTGGTTTTCGATACCGTAGTGAGCAGCAGCCTTGATACCGGTTGCGCACTGCGGGATAGCGAGTTCCTTAGCGCCGTTAGAACGGTTGGTCAATTCTTCGCGGTAAGCTTCCAAGTCTTCATGGACAGCTTCGACTGCGTCTTCCTTGGCCATGCCTTCGTATTCAACGTATTCCTTCACGATAGAAGCAGAGTCCGGCAGCGGAGAGTTAGCAAATGCGTCAGCCACTTCGACGAACACAGCGCAACCCTGGTAGTACATTTCGATGTAGCCTTCTTCAGCTTCGATCACATCCTGGTTGTAGAAGCCCTGGTCGCGAGCAAGGTCAATGTTCTTCTGGAAGATCGGACGAGCCTGTTCATAGTAGCTCGGGAGCTGCTGCACGATACCGATACGTTCAGCAAACTTTTCTTCTTCCTTCTTGCCGTTCAGTTCCTGTTCGCGAATCTTGGCGGCCATGGTCACGAAGAGCATACCCATCTTGTTGGTGGCCTTGAAGGTCCAGCGTTCAGATGCATAGGTAGCAGACTTGGAGTACTGGCTCATAGCCTTCTGCAGGATATCGACCAACTGCTTGATGATCTTGGCCTTTTCCTTTTCCTTGCCCTTCAGCACATACGGATCCATCTTGTGGTATTCGTATTCACCGAGGTAGAAGGCAGCTTCAGCCGGAACACCCGGATCGGCGTTCTTGATCTGCAGACCGTACTTGTCGTAGGCTTCCAGAGTCTTGCGGTAGTCTTCGACAGCCTTGTCTTCTTCCTTAAGTTCCATGTAGGCACGAGCAGCACCGATATAGGCAGCAATCAGCTTTTCCTTATCTTCCTGACCGTAGGCCTTGATGAAGTTGTGGTATTCAGAAGCAGCGAGATCCCACTTCTTAGCATTACCGTAAGCCATCGGGATGCTGAAGGCAGCGTCGAGGGCGTAGGAGCTCTTCGGATAGTCGCGAACGAGGTCCTTGGAGCAACGGATTGCTTCGTCGGTCATCTTGGCTTCGTCGTAGCTCAAGCAGGCGCTATAGAGGTAGCCCGGAGTACGTTCATCCTTCGGATAGCGCTTGTAAGCAAGTTCGTAAGTCACAGCAGCAGACTTCTTGTCAGCGATGGTGTCGTAGACCTGGGCTGCAGAACCGATAGCCATGAAGGCCATGGAATCCTGCGGGAAGTTGTTCGTGATGAACAAGTAGGTCTGAGCAGCTTCGCGGTATTCCTGTTCGAAGTACTTCTGATCGCCCTTCTTGGCATTAGCAGCCTTCTTGTGAGCGTCACCAGCACGGACGATACCCTTGATGGTGAGCGGAGACTTAGCATACTGCTTGGGGAGGATCATGAAGGTTTCGGCAGCCTTGATGAACTGCTGGTTCTTTTCGTAGGCGGCACCGGCTTCGAACACGGCCTTGTCAGCAATGTCGATGAGCGGGTAGCGCTTCACGAGAGCGAGGTAAGCTTCAGCACCCTTTTCATACTGGCCCTGCTTGACAGACTGTTCGGCCATCTGGAAGAGCACGTAGGCAATAGCCTTTTCGATTTCCTTGGCCATGGAGTCGTTGCGAGTTTCCTTGACCTGGGTGTACTGCTTGTAGAGCCATTCGAATTCGGTGAGGGATTCGTCATACTGACCAGATTCCAGGAGGGACTGGGCAAGCATACGGCTGATGAGCAAAATGTACTGGTGTTTCGGGAAGTCCTGCTTCAGCTTGCGGAGCACGCCCACAGCCACCTTGAACTGCTTGGCATCGTAATGAACGATGGCAGCGTTGTATGCAAGTTCTGCAGCTTCCTTGTTCTGGCCGTACTTGGCCATGTACTTGTTAACCTGATCGAAGTAAGCCTTGGTTTCTTCGGACTTGTAAGCCTTCACAGCATCGTCGCCATACTTTTTCTTCTTGGCGTTTTCACGAGACTGATCCATCATGAGCACGGCGTTGTAAGCAGCTTCTTCCTTCTTCAGGAGAGCTTCGGAGCCCATCGGGCGACGGCCGTAACGAGTGGTATCGGTATCGACGATCCAGTTGAACATCTTGGCAGCGTTAGCAAACTGGCCCATTTCCTGGTACACGAGAGCGAGGTTGATGTGAACCTTGTATTCGTCCCAGGTCGGTTCCTTGGCATAACGCTTCAGGAATGCTTCGTAAGCCTTGATAGCTTCTGCATACTGCTTCTTACCGGCTTCCAAGTCACCTTCCTTGGTGAGCTTAGCAGCGCGAGCGTGGTGGTACTGCGGAATGTCGAGCATAGCGCCACGGATAGCAGTTTCAGCGTTCTTCACAGATTCCGGATACTTCTGGTTCTTCTTGTACCAAGAAGAGTTACGGTCATAGCGCTTCACCACAGTGTAGCGGTGCTGCTGAGCTTCTTCGAACTTCTGCTGGATGATGAGGATTTCGATCATCGCAATATCAGCAAGAGGAGCGTCAATGTAATCCGGGTTGATGGACATCAAGCGCTTGAAGGACTGCACGGCTTCTTCGTTACGGTCGTGGTCCTTGTTCTTCATACCGATACGGTAGTACACAGAGTCCTTGAACGGAACCTTCTTGTCCTTCAAGAAGGATTCAGCTTCGGCAACACCACCACCTTCGAGGTCGGAGAAGGAGGCTGCCATGAAGTCCATAGCTTCTGCGCGCAAGTCTGCAGGGTATTTACCCTTATCAGCACCAATGATATATTCGTAGTACTTGATTGCAGCGGTTTCGTATTCTGCAATGTTGTAGTAAGATTCAGCCAAGTGATACATGGCGAGTGCAGCTTCCTTACCGGTAAGGGTTTCGAAGCCAGTCACCTTCTTGTAAGCCTTAACTGCATCACGGAACTTACGGTTCATGAAGTGGTATTCCGCAATACGGAGCCAAGCCTTCGGAACGAGACCGTTATCCGGGAAGTTTTCGACGAGGCGCATACGGAGCTTGTATGCCTTTTCGTCTTCACCACTAGCTTCCTGCACGGCAGCAGCCTGGTAAATCACGGTCGGAGTCTTGTCTTCCTTCGGATACTTGTCGATATATTCGAGGAAGTAACCCAAGGACTTCTGGTGATCAGCCTTCGGAAGCTGGTCGATGTTGGCGCACTTTGCCGGCTTGTTATCGCGGTCAGCGCACCATGCCACATCTTCTTCATACTGGGCGTTCTTGTCGAGGAAGTGCTTTTCTTCGAGCTGGAACTGGTAATGACCCAACTGCTGGAGAGCAGAGGCACAACGCTTGTTCTGCTTACCCTTACAGTTATTTACCTGCTTTTCCCACTGACGAATGGCATCTTCCATGCCCTTTTCATCGAGGCCACCGGAACGGCAAGCCTGTTCGGCCTGGTGCTTCAACACCTTGTAAGAGTTAGCGCACTGGGTCTTTTCAGAACCCTTCGGCATCGCCTTACACTTGGCCGCCAATTTCTTGGCTTCATTGACTTTGTCTTTACAAGGATCTGACGCTGCAAAAGAGGAGCCTACGAGCGAGCAGACGATTGCACCAACAAGCAAAAATTTTTTCATTTTTCTTTTTCCACTTATTAAGATAATAAAGGGGAAGACCTGGTTGTTTCAAGCCAGGTCTAATTTATTCCATGTTATTCCAATCCGCCGTCGTCGTCGCCGAGATCTAAGTCGTCATCCAGGCTTTCGAGTTCCTGAGCAGCTTCGGAGTTAGCTGCACCCTGACCCATCTTGGTCTTAACAGTTGCCAAGGTGAAGCCTGCGTCATCCAAAATACGCTTACGGTTGGATTCGAAACGGTCACTCTGAATAGCCTTCTGAGTGAATGCGGCGTAATCTTCGATAGCTTGGTTAGCCTTGTCGAAGCTCGGCTGCAAGGCTTCACGCTTGCTCTGCACACGTGGAGTCGGGAGCTGACGAGCGAGGTCCAAAGCCTTCACCTGCACGGAGTCGAATTCGTCCTGCATGGAATCGTAAGCCTGACGGGCGCTATCGCGAGCGGCAACGGTCACAACCGGCTGTTCGGTGCGCTTTTCAGCCTGTTCCAAAGACTTCACTGCATTGTTGTAATCCTTCTTGATGAAGTAGCAGTAACCCTGAACGAGGTATGCTTCAGACACGAGGAAGGATTCAGGCATATTCTTGATAATCCACTGTGCCGGCTTGATGGCTTCGTCCGGTTTATTAACCTTAAGGAAGGACCATGCGATACCGAGCATAGCTTCGTCATACACCGGAGAACCGGGCTGAACCTGACCATACATCTGGGCGGCAGCCGGAATGTCGGACTTTTCGCCAGAGAAGTAAATGTGGCCGAGCTTCACCTTGGCAGCGTCCTGCAAGTCGCGTTCGGACTGGTTGGACACCGGCTGTTCGGTAATGTCGCGGAAGCAGTTTTCAGCTTCGTCGAACTTGCCGAGACGGCTGTAAGCAATACCCATGGTATAGCGGGCGTAGAAGTAGTTGGCGTTACCCGGAAGAATGGCGGCGAGGAGGTCGACAGATTCCTGATAGAGGCCCTGTTCGAACTTGATCTGGCCGGCAACGTAGTCAGCGTCAGCCTTCACGTCGCTTTCACCGAACTTCTGGGCAATATTCTGGTACTTGGCCATAGCGTCGATGTACTTGCCTTCCTTATAGTCGATGTTCATCAACTGGAAGTGGTACTTGGCGCGCTGGTCACTCTGCGGATAGCGCTTGATAGCGTCTTCGTACA